>Ga0209123_1000112_pt1 | contig 129612 bp, 116 predicted proteins | sample BarGraIncu00431A_FD_184500 | JGI IMG/M metagenome (GOLD analysis project Ga0209123, IMG submission 184500) | Arctic peat soil microbial communities from Barrow, Alaska, USA - Barrow Graham LP Incubations 004-31A (SPAdes) (version 2) | ecosystem: Environmental > Terrestrial > Soil > Wetlands >... | reverse complement strand
TCGCTTTCCTGCTATGCTATTTTCCCGTATCAGGTTTCCCTTTGCGGTAAAGCAGGTTGACACACCCATTATCTTGGATGGTAGCTCCGTTATACTACTCTATATAAAGCCCTATCTGGGCGCAAACCGCCGGGGTGGTTGTCTTGCTTAACGTGTTCGTCTGGATAATGGTTCATCAACATGGATATACTTTTTCGGATGAACTGCAAAACATATAGGCAGCCTTGAACGGCAAGCGTAGTAATGCGTTTTCAGTTTTGCCCTTTACTCTCGCCCACATGACACGTCTGGTTTCAGGGATAATGTTTACAGCGGACCCCGTGACATCCAATAGGGAGATGCTGTCAATCGATGCAAGCTTTGGACTTGGTGAGGCACTGTTCGCTTAGGTTTAATAGGATGCTGGGAGCTTGAACAAAAAGGCAATCCCAAACCCCAAAATGCAGGAAAGTAACCATGCCACAGGGGGGGTCTTTTGGTGTAATAAAAGTAATGGGAATAATGCGCAATCAAACAAAACGGAGTCTATGAAATTCCAACCATTTGAATGTTGCATATAGTTGTATTTAAGCGCAAGATACTCCAAGAGAGCATAGAGGCAAATCCAAAACATGATGTGACATAGTTTCTTTATCACACCTAATTTCGAGCAAGACGGTAGAAATAGTAGGACTGTGCATGGGTAGATTATAAGTGCGACAATCAAGGTAGTTGTGGTTCCCGGAAACAATTTTGAGGTATACTGCCAAAGTGGTTTAGATCCTGCAACATAAAGATAAATAAAGTCCCCGGTTATAAGAAACAGCATCGTTGGATAATAGGTCTTCCAATATTTCCAGTCTCCATATTGATAGCAAATGAGACCAAATAGACTCGCTAACAGTAGAATCATAATAGTTTCCTTTCAGATTTACTTAAACGTAACAAGATATTGTATAAACCATAAGAATTTTGCGACCCCCTTACTTTTAGGGGGTCCTACCTTTCCATAAAATAATCATTCCGCATTTCAGTAGCAATGAACTGGCTAAATATTAAATTTAATTTGAGTTAAAATACGAATTAGAATTATCTTTTATAAGGTAAGCATTATCTGATAAAATAAAATCAATTATTTTGTTGGCTATAATCTTATGTCCGAACTCGTTAGGATGAATACCATCCAAACAGAGAAGCTTAGTGAAGTCAGGATATTGGAGAAAGGCCCCTCTTATGTCTATCCATTTCGTATTCGTATCTTCTGCAATTTTTAGAACGGCGGAACTATATTTTTCTTGCCACCTGTATATTTTGGTAACACTTCCAAGCCATCTTAGTATATTAGTTTCAGCTAATGTGTCGTTTCTACTTATCCATTTCAAATACCTGTCGGCATTAAGTGGAGGAAGAGTCATTACGACAGATATGATATTATTGTTTTTAAGGAAATTTAAAGTCTCCTTAAGTTTGCTTTCAAATGTATTAAAATCCGTCTTAGGTTTGTGGACTGCTTTAGGGTTATTGGATACTTCATTCCAGTTAAAGTCACAATCATTTCCACCGTACTCCAAAAGAACTATATCCGGTTTGTCTTTTAATACGTCATCTTTGAGTTTAGTGACACCTTTAATAATTGTATTTCCAAATCTAGCGGTATTACGGATTATCCCATTGAATTTACTTTGTAGTAGGTTTGTGTAATTATTTTCCAAGATAACGTATTTATTTTTGGTTTCATCAAAAATTATGCCTTTAGATATGGAATCTCCAGATACTATAAGTTTGCAACTGTGTTTACTTTCGTCTTCGCTCAATTCCAAGCACCTCATCAAAATCTTGCTAACTTAATTAACATTATTAAAGAGTCATTCGATAACGAATTTGATACTGATTTCTAGTAAATGTTTTAGCGTAAAGATATATTGTATGGGCTTCTTAATTTAACCCTAAATCAGAATATTATTCATTATTCTTCGCAGAAAATGCTTTTGCGAAAATAGTAACAGATAAAGACATAAAGGTGGCACAGGGCAATCCTTTTCATCTTAATACCTGGGAAGATATCACCAAATTAGGCGTGCGTTTTATCAATCGCCAGAAAGGATCAGGAACCCGCCTGCGACTCGACTCATATCTGCAAGAAGCAAAAATTTCTCCCGATCGAGTTCTTGGTTATGGACATGAAGAAACTACACACTCTGGCCTCGCTTGCCTCATAGCTAATGGACAGGCCGATGTCGGCGTTGGAGTGAAAGCTGCAGCTGCGCGACTGGGTCTTGAGTTTATACCTCTGTTTCAGGAACGGTATGATCTAGTTTGTTTAGGGAAAACCACTAAAACCTCTGGTTGGAAACAGCTTATGAAGGTGTTAAAGTCACCAGGGTTTATCCAAGCCATTAACCAGCGAAATGGGTATAATACTTCTCTGACAGGAAAAATTCTCTTGGATACCTAATTTATTTGCGATAGCGTAGCCGAAAGTCCCGGACAGTCAAGAGGATGTCAGTGACAATTCTCCCGAGCCAACGTATGGTCCAGCAATGTCCTAGAAGAGATCAATTTCGTGCTGAATAGTTAAAATGTACGGGGGTGAAATAAAAATTGTAAAGGACCAGCGTTAGCTGGTCCTTTAGATATCTGATAGACGAATTAATGTATATCAGCATTTTCAGATGTGCGACGGAACATTTTATCACCAACACTGGGGATGTTAGCTGCGTTGCGTTGTACATTCCATTCAATTTTAACAGTGTCTTTGGTTACACGTGAATTATAATTAGCCAAATAAATTCCCTCCCTTTTTATAATGGTTATCAGTTCTATAAATTAAGTTATTTATAAACCAATAGTATTAATCTCTCCGTTGAGTGCACAGATATTCGTGGTAAGTTTAGGCTTAGTTGGTTTAGAACGGTTGAGCTTATTATCGTTGACATATGTTTGGAGTAAAAGGTATAATTTGCCTAAGTTTCCTCCAAAATATCGACTAACATTATAGGGGCCGCCATAATGAGGGCGTGGGGAACTGGCGGTACTGAGGGTAGCAACGAACGCACACAACAAAATATTATGAAATAGGAGATGGACTTATAGATGACTATAAATGACCAAACAAACAGTTCCTTCATAATGGAATTATTAAATGAAGCGAGGGTGGAAATAAATCCTAGAAAGATAAGTCTTTATGAAACGAAAAAACTGCCTGTAGGTGTCGATGCTCAGATCATCGCGGAAGCAACTGGCGATTTTAGTATTTATGTAAAGAACCGTAGTGTAAGTGATTACACTCTTTCCCATCAGATTCTTCATATTCTAGCAAAAGAATACATTCCCTCATTTGTTAACGTCTTAGAACCTGATTTAATTGGTATGATTGGGACAGAACTTCAGGGGTATTTAGAGCATAATTGGATTTTGGCGGAGCAAAAAAGAAGAGGCTTAGAAATAGATGAATTTTCGGTATGGGATAATATCCAGGATACGATTGGACAGGATGAAGAGGGTGTAAAGAATTTCAAGAGAATTATGATTATCAACAATATTATCCGCACCTTCCCTGAAGTTTTAGAGAAGAATTATGAGTTCTTTAGAGAACATAACCCACGTTCATTAGCGTGTGCTGAAAGAATAATGTCAAATTATCCAAATAAACATATCCTATCTAATTATGAGGCAAAGCAATCGACCGTAAGAGCGATTAAGGAATGGAAGACGATATTCGTAGAAAATGGGTTAAATCCAGACGGTTTAGCACTGTTAATAAGTGTTACAGCAGTATTTTCGCAAGCTCAATTAGAAAAGAGAGCAAATTTAACACTAGGACTTATCCCTAACGTCGTTAAATCTAAAGATGGAAATAATATTCACCATGCGATTTATACACAAAACGATGGTCAATGTTGTGGCTTATTCCAACTTGATGAGGATCAGATACAGCAACTTAATCGGTATTTGAAGAGTTTGACTTTAGGCGAATTTTTAGGGGTTCTTCCTTTGCCTTTTTACATGAGGTAGTTTCTAAATAGATTTAAGGTAGTTGCAAAGTGATACCAGAGGAATTTACCTAGGACTAGGTAGATACACTGTAACTTGAATGGTTTGTTTGGAAAGTTTTGGGACAGGTTAGGCATATGTGGGATATGTCGAGGGCTTTGCGTAACTATAGGAAAATTCACCTATTGTTTTCTTGTTAGGAATTTAGTGTTCTTTCTAAGACCCATTGCATTTTACTGACAATATAGCGTATAATACTATTGTAGTTTACTTATGTTTAGTTTTGTTTGGCTACAGTAGCAAATGTAAATATTAATAACTGAGATAAACTGACATGAATAGATTAAACTAATGATTATCCGCGATATGGCGGTTATCATTGGGGTTTCTTTTTCTCTTCTCTTCTCTTCGCTCCTCCCCTCCCCCTCATAGCGAGGGGCTTTTTTTTCAGTCGTTAAATCAGAAGATGAATTAAATTAGCTCATTACCACTTTAAGGGAACACAGTTCTTTTGAAAAATATAGTCGAATTTCCTCATCTTCAGGAAAGGAGAATAGTAATTGAGAAATAGAGCCCTCTCTAGCAGCTTATTTGTCGTTCTCATAGTTAGTTTAGGGATCGTGGTCTTAAAAGCGGCACCAAATCCGATTGCTGCCCCCCAGAACCAAGCTGAGGCAGCTGCCACGCTAACTTTACTGGACAATACTGAACACGTTAAGACCAGTACGCAGGAGAACTTCTCTAGCAATTTTGAGTATTTTTATAATCAGAACTTCCCTATTTCAATAAATGTATCTGCCGAATCGCTGGAGGGAGAAGTCGTCAAGCGGTGGGATACATATCTATCGGGCAATTCATCTAATGATACATTCGAGCAGTTTTTCTCTCTTCACCCGGCAATTTCCGGCTCTACCTCATTTGAACAAGCTTTAACATTCAAGATTAAGGTTAATTCATTATTCAGCAAGGCTTCTGCTAGTCAATTACAAGAATTATTTGATTCAGTCACGATGTTAGACAGTTGCATAAATTCCCAAACCTCAGATGCCGTTATTACTTTGATTGATCCATTGGGAAATAAGATTAATTTCGCCGCCTTTAAAATGAGCAACGGATTATCACTCGTTACGCTCTCCAGAAACAGTAATAATATTTGGCAAGTCCTCAGGGGAAAAAATGCATCTGAATCTATGATGGAAAATGCCGCCAAGAAGTTTAAAGGTACTGGGCAAGGTCTGTACAATGAGTTTCACTAGAAATTTGTGACGGTGTTACCGCTTGGACGGGCATTTATAGACCCCTGGTTTCTCTTCACGCATTCGGACCAGGTATTTTATCAGAAGGGACATGATCCGAAATTTACTTTTGGATCATGTCCCTTCTGGTGAATTTTTAACCCCTAGTATCGTTGTTAAAAAGACTATACAATTCGAGCTGCATCACCAGTGTGGGAATGACGGTTCTCGTTAGCAACAATCGCCTGCAGGATCAATTGGATCTGGGAAAGTCAGTTGCAGTTGAATTAGAATAATCATCTTTTCTTGTACTGTTCTGAAAGTTCCTTCTTCAAAGGGTCCACCTACCAACGCTACGCGGTCGATTGCATCATCCATTTCATTAATTTGACTGAATACAAGCCTAACGGTTGGTAATGTGTTGAAGAACTCATTACTTACCATATTAAACTCGGAGATATCGCCCGACATCAACTGGTCTTTGGGCGAGAACCCAGAAGGAAGTGACTGGGTTCTTAAAAACTCGTATTCATGTTGCTGGTTAAAATTGGTAGGTTGCACTGCGAGTTGACGACCGAGGTCAACAACACACGTGAAGGGTACATCAACAACGAAATCTTTAATAACACCTTCTACTGTATGCGCGGTTTGTCGAATTGCCTCGGAAAATTGAATATCTTTGCGTACGAATCCTCCTAGAAACAACTTAGGAGTATCTTGGGGTTTACCACATACTCGGGGAGAAAAATTGAAAAAACGGGACTGTGTTATCTTCAGGTTCTTTCTAATATTTTTAATTTCCAGTGCTTTGGAAGGCAAGGTGAAAATTGTTTCTGCAGGGATCGATACTGTAACCAGTACTTTTGTTGGACTTGTTTGGACTAATTGAATAGGAGTGCACATCTGTAGGCTTGCAGTGGCCGGGAAAACTGGATTCGGTTCAACAACAGGTGTACTCTCTGGAGGGCACACTGGAGTTGTAGTTTGTTCGGCCCAACTAGGAACAAAAGCTGGTGATTGAGTCCATTGATGACAATTATTTTGATTACTCAATAGTATTCTTCCTTTCTAAGATAAAATAGTTTTCTGATACACTATAAGCTATGCTTGGTTTTTAGCTTTTGTGCGGACAAAGCCGCGAAATTTGCTGACAAGTTAATGATCTACTTAATACTCAGTTCCGTATAAGCAAATGGTTCATCTGCGTGCGACAGATCATTGGTACATTGAAAGAGTAAACTCTAAAAGACAGTAAAAAGCGGATGAGATATCATCCGCTTTTTACTGTCTTTTAGAGTTTTAGTTCTTAATTATTCAACCGTAATACAGTGTGCTGGACAGCCCTCAGCAGCGTCTTTAGCAGCCGCCTCAAATTCACTAGGAACCGGGTTTGTATAAGCTACTGCTAACCCGTCGGTGTCCATCTTAAAGACCTCAGGACAGAATTCTGGGCATGCTTCACACCCAATGCACTCGTCTTTGTCTACTTCAGCAATCATAATATATCCTCCTTGTAAGATTATTCTCCCTTTTCGAGAGCCAAATATTCACAATTTAAGTTTATCATAATATGAGATTGTTGGAAAGTTCCAGACCTGTGCGGTTGATTATGCTCTCTCTATTAATCTACGGACATGTTAGAGACGTATTTAAGCAACTATACAACTATACCTCGGCCATGATTTCTCCCATTCTGGTCACATCATAGCTCCCGATACCTAATACCTCATTTCTAAAAGCTACCGATTGTAGGATAGACATTAAAGCCTGAAAATAGGGTTTATCAATGTCTTCTTTACGTACAACCAAATCATAACGCTCTATTTGTAAGGGCACGAAGTCGATATTATTAACCTGCTGTGCAGCTTTTTCAATTCCCAAGCCCACATCTGCCTCACCTCGGGCAATTTTGCTGGCAACGGCAGTATGACTCATTTCTTCGTTACCATATCCATTGATGTATTGGTGAGCAATCTCTTCAATTCGCAAGTGTTCGTCCAATAAAACTCTCGCACCCGAACCACGTTCCCGGTTGACGAAACGTAGGTCAGAGCGAGCTAAATCTGCCCAAGTGAGAATCTTCTTGGGATTACCTTTGGCAACGTAGAATCCTTCTACTCTATAAACCATATTTATTATCAAGGCCCTGTGCCCAGGCAACATCCTTCGCACGTAAGGAGTGTTATAATCGTTGGTGTCACTGTCCCATAAGTGGGCAGTGACCACGTTAGCCGTGCCCCTGTATAAAGCCATGAGGCCATCGATGCTGCCAATATTCTGTCGGAGGAAGCGAGTATGCGGAAACCTTCTTTCTAAATGTCGGGTTAGAATGTCTAAAGTCATATCCTGTCCACAGATGATTAAGCCCTCGTCCAACGGAGAAGCGGAACTAGGGAACGAAGGGGGGGTGACTGGAGCTGCGAAAGAAGTTAGATTTTTTGAATTGCGCTTGTATGCTTCTATATCTGCGGCTTCTACACGAACCTTACGGCCAACATGGTAGGCTGCTAGCTCATCGCGCTTGATAAGTTCATAAACTGTATACTTGGAAATCTTGAGGATTTTAGCCACTTCTTCAGGAGTGTAAGAAACATCTTCGGGCATATTCGTTCACCTGTCTTCTTGATATTTGAATTTAGTTTATGAACCACTATTTCTAATTCTATCCTATTATAGCATATCTTAAAATCAAGATATAGCTGGGTTCCGTTTGGAGATGATAGATTAATACGACTATCGAAGAAATGTAGCCTAGGCAAGATTTGCAATTTAGCAAGATTTGAGTTGCTTTATTTTCAAATAATCAATGGAGCCATTTTTTTTGTTTGAAATTAGCTTTAATCTGGGAATAAATAGAGAGATGCTTCGGAAATAAAATTTTGCAGGTTCTATTGCAAATTTATTATAGCATATCGTATAATTAAGTTATAGTTTGGTTTAGTTAGGTAATATTGAAACTTAATGTGTATTTAGTTCAACATATACTAACGGTGGCGAATTCAGGCAAATATACGCGACTAATTGTATTGATGTTTTGCTCATAAACCAAATAGCGAACTTGTGTTTGGAGAGTGCCATGCAGTTTGATTTTATCCCAATTATTTTATCCCTAAAAGTTGCAGCTGTCGCAATTGTGCTCGTCATTTGTTTCTGTGTCCCGGTAGCCGGATTTATGGGCAAACATGAGTTTTGGGGTAAGGATCTTGTAGAATCGGCGTTAACTTTGCCACTCGTACTCCCACCGTCTGTAGTTGGGTTCACACTGCTTTACCTTTTTGGTAAAAACGGTCCCTTGGGTAAATTCTTAGAATATTATTTTCACTATCAGGTAGTGTTTTCCCTCTCGGGTGCTGTTATTGCGGCTGCGGTGGTATCGTTTCCTCTAATGTATCAATCCCTCAAAGCATCGATTGAAAGTGTGGATGCAAACCTAGAAAGAGCGGCACGAACACTAGGTGCTGGCGAATTTAAAATTTTTTTCACGATTACTTTGCCTCTGTCTTGGAACGGCTTTATTGCAGGGCTTGTCTTAGCCTTTGCTAGGTCTTTAGGGGAATTCGGAGCAACCTTGATGATTGCGGGGAACATTCCAGGCAAGACCCAAACCATGCCGTTGGCAATTTACTTTGCCAATGAAGGGGGGGAAGCCCAAAAGGCTAGTGGCTTGGTTATTATTATGACTGTCTTCAGTTTCTTGGTTATCTATGGATTAAATCGCTGGAGAAAGAATAAAAAGTTGAACTTAAATGGAGGCGATATCGTATGATAAAAGCTCGGTTTGGCAAAAAGTTACCTGGCTTTGAACTTAAGATTGATATCGCTCTGACCAAGGGGATCTTGGCTGTCGTCGGTCCTTCAGGGGCTGGGAAGAGCACTCTGTTACAGTGTATCGCTGGACTCCAAAAGCCTACTTGGGGAGAATTACATATAGGTAACCGCTTGATTTATTCGAGTGCGCAAAAGATTAACCTTCCAACTAGAGAGCGACGTATAGGGTATGTGTTTCAGGATTATGCATTATTCCCCCATATGACTGTTGAGAAGAATGTGACTTATGGGGCACCCAAAGGAACCATTCAACGTAATAAAACCCTCACTGTTTCAGGTGTCTTGGAGATGCTAAAGATTGAGCATCTCAAGAATCGGTATCCCGGTCAGATTTCGGGGGGCGAGAAACAGAGGGTTGCTTTGGCGCGTGCTTTAATGACCGAACCGGAGCTTTTGCTCTTGGATGAATCTCTCTCTGCTTTAGACCAGGATACTCGTAGTGCACTGCAGCAAGAGCTTCGCAAGTTGCAAGCACAATGGCAGATACCGTTTATTTTAGTTACCCACGATTCACAAGAGGCTGAATTATTGGGAGATCAGATTATTCGGATAACAAGAGGGGAACAAGAAGTAGTTAAAAAATTCGGGACCAGTCTTTCCGTAGCAAAAAGTTTTGGCTAAGCTTTAATAATTTAGAACGTTAGGTAAAATAGCACACTACGGCAATAGATATGTAGATTTTACTCGAATTGTATTGCTAATTTATTAGCATATATTGTATAATGACGTTGTAGTTGTGTTTGGTTAGTTTTTAGAAGGTATTGTTAGATGAGCGAGCTAATATCATTAATAATAATACTGCACACTAGGCATTAGCTAACGTAACTATGTATGAACCATAATACGTGAGGGGGACTATAAGTGAAAAGAGTTTCGTGGTTATTAGTATTCAGTTTTTTGTTGAGCCTGTTATTAGTAGGCTGTAGTTCAGGGGATGCTACCCAATCGTCAAAAAGCGTCGCACCGACCGAACCACCTAAAGAAATTATCGTATCGGCCGCAGCAAGTATGAAAGATTCACTAACTGAACTTCAGAAAGCTTATGCTCAGAAAACACCTGGAGTAAAGCTTACCTTTAATTTTGGAGCTTCGGGGACGCTTCAACAACAAATCGAACAGGGTGCTCCAGCTGACCTCTTTATTTCCGCAGGAAAGACACAGATGGATGCCCTAGATCAAAAGAACTTGATAGTCAAAGAAAGTAAAGTCGATTTAGTGGGAAATGATTTAGTTGTTGTTGTCGGAAAGGACAACAGCAATGTTACGTCCCTCGAAGATTTGGCTAAATCGAGTGTCGGTAAAATAAGTATTGGTACACCAGAGTCTGTACCTGCTGGAAAATACGCACAAGAAGCATTGACAAATCTCAAACTTTGGGATTCATTACAACCTAAGCTAGTTTTAGCTAAGGATGTGACCCAGGTTTTGAACTATGTGGAAACAGGTAATGTGGATGCAGGATTTGTTTACAAATCTGATGCACAAGGGTCAACAAAGGTTAAAGTGGTTACTGTAGTTCCGGCAAGCAGTCACAAGGCTATTACTTATCCTGCAGCGATTATTACCGCTACAAAAAACAAGCAAGTTGCCGAGGATTTCCTAAAGTACTTACAAAGTTCGGATGCTCAACAAGTATTTGTGAAATTTGGGTTTCAGTCATTAGCCAAATAGATCGGATTTCAAGGGAGTAGTAAGAGGGTACCGATAGGAAAAGATACCGTATTCATTAGCTCTCTTATCAACAAGAAATCAACTTAAAGGGAAAATTACAGACATGAAAAAAGTCCAGTAGCAACTGAGGTAACCGTGGACATTGGTGGCAACACATTAGTAGACTCTTTAATAACTACTGGGTCAGCGGATTCAATGGGACTAAAAGTCGGCGACGACGTCAGTGCTCTTGTTAAAGCAAGTTCAGTGATGATTGCGAAATAGTAAACCGAGAAAACGCCCTTTGGGTCGTTTTCTCGGTTTACTATTTTTAATATCAGTTTTAGGCAAACGAATTACTTGATTGCCCCTCTTGGAGAGAGCTCGATTTCGAGGTCTCTCATTTTTCATTAGCATGAGTGAGCGTTTATGCTAATGATTGCTAAAAATTTCCAATAAGTTTTTTCTAAGGAGAATTAATAGTAAAATTTTTGCATACCTAGCGCTCATTCTATAATGTCTTGCCATACATCGATAATAATTGACCTGCATATAATTCTTTTAACCTTCCATTATCTAAGGCTACTTTGCCATTCACAATCGTGTACTTAACCCCTCTTGCCACAGTTAAGGGATCTTTATAATCAATTTCCTCGTTTGAAGGATAAGAATAATGATCCATATCAATGATGGTTATATCGGCTGCTTTACCCTTGGCAAGCATACCCCTATCAGTTAAGCGGAATTGTTGGGCTGGTAGGGAAGTGATTCTTCTGATAATCTCTTCTAATCTCACGCCTTTTCGCCGGCATAAGTCAAAGAATATCGGAAAGGCACCTTTTCGATATAGCTCATACCAGTCATGAGGATCGTCTATTTCCCCAAATACTCTATCTGAGCCTACCATGACGAGTGGATTATGGGCTATATGGTCAGAATAAGTGGTTCCAGGGAAATCTCCTCTTAGAAGGCCACCTTGACAGAAGGTCAAGTGAGGGCTGTCATTTTCTAATAGATTGAGAAATAGTTCGTCAACATCTATTTTTCTCTCCAGTGCTATTTCTTTTAAGGTTCGATTTTCCATATGAGAATCATCTGTATTGATAAGTAAAAGATGATCTTTAAATCGAATTTTCTTTAGGATTTTCCGTCTTCCTTCAGGAGTCGTTAAGGCTTCTGGTGTTAATCCTATGAATTGAAGTAGCCTATCTTTTCTCTTAAAGTGTCCGCTAGTCTTGGGGATAGTATCGACTGCGATTTCCAATCCCCTTTCTCTGGCGGTTAGTATTTCATCAAAAGCTTCAGGAATAGTCGGCGTTAGATGGGATACCTGAACTCTTATGCCTGAGGCTTCACCAATTCTTATGGCTTCCACAACAGCTTCTGGGATACCAATATAGTTTCTGATATGTGTTGTATAGATTCCATCATATTTTTTGGCGATCGTAGATAATTTGATTATTTCAACTGTATCGGCATATTTGCTAGGGGCATAAGCTAAGCCCGTTGAGATCCCTAAGGCTCCCTGCTCCATACCTTCTTCTATCAGATAAACTAGTTTCTTCTCCTCTTCAACGGTCGGGTTTCTATTCTTGGTGTCCCCCAGAAGACTCCATCTTAATGTTCCGTGCCCTAAGAGAAATCCCATGTTGACGTTGGTACCTTTGTTTTTGATAACGTCAATATAACTTGAAAAATTAGCCCAGGGTGGCACAATCCGTTTATTTCTTTCTTTTGCCTCAACAGATATCAGCCCCTTTTGAGCCATATAATTATAGATATTATCGGAGGAATAGGGAGTTATAGAATGTCCACAGTTCCCATTGATCGTAGTGGTAACCCCCTGTCGTAGAAATTCCTCGAACTTACCACTCGTCAAAACGGCAAGCTCGGCATGGACATGGGGGTCAATAAAACCTGGACTTACGGTTAATCCTGAGGCATCGATCACTCTCTTAGCTTCACATTCAATGGCGGTAGCTATTTCTAAGATTTTCCCTTCGCCTATAGCCAGATCGCCATAGAAGCCAAGATCCCCTGTACCATCGATGATGAAACCATTTTTGATTAATAGATCACAGTTCATAAATTTAACCACCTTTGCGAGGTCTACGCACAATCTTATCACATTCGTCTCAACTGACAAATGCGATCGCTGGTGCTTCGCAATTTTTATCCAAGCGTTCAGCTCCCACTTCTACAAGTGGGAGCTGAACGAGCTCACTTCGGTAAACTTACTACGAAGATCGTCCCTTTTCCGAGGGAACTGGATACTTTAATTCGACCACGGTGGCTTTGATAATATGATGCATTAACCAATAGAATTTCCTTTCTAAATGCTTATGAAATGCTCTGCTGCGTCCGGTAGTCGGAGGGGGTAATTCCTTCGTACTTTTTAAAGACGGCGGAAAAATAGCTGCTGGATTTGAAACCTGTAGCGGCGGCAATTTGATCGATTGTTTCAGTTGACATGCGCAGTTGTTGTTTGGCTTTTTTGAGCCGTACTTGGGCCAAATATTCTGTAAACCCGACGCCAGTTTTCTCGTTAAAGATCCGGCTTAGATAAGTTGGACTGAGGTGGACATAGTTTGCCACCAAATTCAGTGAAATATTATCGGCATAGTTAGATTCAATATAGTCCATAGCTTGTCGTACCATAACTTGAATTTGATTAAGTTGCTGAATTGAACCCAATAAACCAATGCATTTTTTCAACATAGTCTCTCCCCAAGATTGTAGATCATCGAGAGACGATATATGAGATAAATCATGGACAAGGTCATTTTCTATTAAAGTTATCTTAGTGGGATCGGCACCCGCAGATAAGGCTGCCTGTACAACAATTACCATGAGTCGTAAGGCAAAAGAGTTTCGTAAAGTCGTTAAAGGAGTGTGCTTTTGAGTAGCAAAAAGTTCTAGGAGCAATGTCAATTGTCGCTTTCCCTCTTGGAAATTTCCTGCTTTTACTTGCTCCTCAAGGCCTGCCAAGTCCAGGGCAGGGCCGGGTTGGAATTCTTTGAGGGAAATTCTGTCTAAAGCATGTGTAACAGCTTCAATAAGTTGTTGTGGTTGAATGGGTTTCAATAAATAATCTGTAGCTTGAGCTTTAATAGCCTGTTGTGAATAGGAAAACCTTCCATAGGCGGTTAAAATAATCACTTCTATGGCAGGGTAAAGTGCCTTAATCTGTCTGGTTGCTTCTATTCCATCAATTCCGGGCATTTTGATGTCCATGATAATCAAATCTGGGCGCGTGTGATGAACTTTGTCTAAGGCCTCTCGACCATTGGTCGCCTCCTCTAATATTGTAATGGGTAAGCCCGAATTTTGTAAGGTAAATGATAAAACCTTGCGCTCTAATTCCTCGTCGTCAACCAGTAATACTCTATACATCCGTTTACCATCCCCAAGATCCTAGTCAAGATTTGAGTTCATGTAATTATACTATAAAATCTTTATAGAGAAGGTAAAAATTTAATAACTTATTTTTACAAGATGCGCAATATTCTGTGATAATTGCACATCTTTTTGTCTGGTTTAATGACGAAATTATGAGATGATAAAGTCATAAGTCAGCCCCCAATTGAAAGGAGAATAATGCAAATGATCATCGGAGTACCGAAAGAAATTAAGAATAATGAAAACCGTGTTGCGCTCACTCCTGCAGGCGTTGTGGCATTTCGCAAAGCTGGTCATGAGGTTGTAATTGAAGATAAAGCTGGTGTTGGCAGTGGAATCAGTAATGAGGAGTACATTGCTGCTGGTGCACAAATCCTAGCTACTTCGGCAGAAGTTTATGCTAGTGCTGAAATGATCATGAAAGTTAAGGAGCCCTTGGCTTCAGAATATGGGCTTTTCAAAGACGGGCAACTACTGTTTACTTATCTTCACCTAGCCCCTGAGCCCGAATTGACGGAGGCCTTACTGAAGAAGCGTGTCGTAGGAATTGCTTACGAAACTGTTCAGCCTGCTGACGGTAGCCTGCCCCTCCTCATACCCATGAGTGAGGTGGCTGGTAGAATGTCGATTCAAATTGGTGCTCAATTCCTGGAAAAGCCACATGGCGGAAAAGGTATCCTCTTGGGCGGAGTTCCTGGGGTCCCCCCTGCTAAAGTTACAATTGTCGGTGGCGGTATCGTTGGAATTAACGCCGCTAAAATGGCCATCGGCTTTGGAGCAGATGTTACTATTCTGGATGTCTGCAATGCGCGTCTCCGTTATCTAGATGATATCTTTGGTTCACGGATCAAAACTTTGATGTCCAACAGTTACAATATTATGCACGCTGTAGCGGAAGCTGATTTGTTGGTTGGAGCAGTTCTGATTCCCGGGGCCAAGGCACCCAAGCTTGTTACCGAGGAAATGGTTAAAGGAATGAAGCCAGGTTCGGTCATAGTTGACGTTGCTATCGATCAAGGGGGTAGCGTAGAAACGATTGATCATGTGACCACTCATCAAGACCCCATCTATGAAAAATTCGGGGTTATACACTATAGTGTCGCCAATATGCCTGGCGCAGTTGCCCGTACTTCTACTTTCGCTTTGACTAATGCTACTCTGCCTTACGCGCTCAAGCTCGCTAACTTGGGCTATGCTGAAACAATCAGAACTGATTTGGCGGTGGCTCGAGGTGTAAACGTGATCCACGGTAAACTAACCTATAAAGCAGTTGCCGATGCGCTCAATCAGGAGTATACTCCGTTAAGAGAAGTTACAGAAGTTCCCGCTGGTTATTAGACGTATTAGTAGTAGGGGCACGATGCATCGTGCCCCATTTGTCGTACCCATTTCCGTTGTACTCTTTGTTGATTCATTGTGCCATTTCTTTGTCCACCACGAGGGCACGATGCATCGTGCCCCTATAGGATGGGACCGCTTTCAGCCAAGTTTTCATATATCCCATGATTAGTCTTCACCTTGCTGGGGAATTAAGAGACTAACTGTCGTAAGCCCTTGGTCTGGTAACAGCTTGATACCGAATTCCTTGCCAAATTGAAGTTGTAGGCGTTTGTGGACATTGCGCAGACCAATCCCTGATATCAGTGGGTGTTCTTGGTTCAAATCAATAGCAGCATAATCCTGGGGCATGCCCACTCCATCATCGATCACTGAAATTTCCACCATATTGCTTACTATTTTACCCTTTATCCAGAGATGGCCAATACCTTCTTTAGGTTCCAGTCCGTGGATACAGGCGTTCTCCACCAAAGGTTGCAAACTTAAAAAGGGGATTTGGATAGTTTGAAGGGCTTCTGGAACATCTATAGATACTTCCAAACGATATCCAAACCTGTGCTTTTGAATGAGCAGATAGCTTTCGACATAATGCAGTTCCTCCAGCACGGAAACTAGTTCTCCGGGATGATCTAAATTATGCCTAAGTAAATTAGAGAGGGCGAAAAGGGTGGTGAGGCCTTTTTTATTTTCTGACAGAGTTACTAAACTGATAATCGTGTTTAGAGTGTTGAATAAAAAGTGGGGTTTAATTTGAGCCTGTAGGTTTTTCAACTCTGCCTTATGTAAGGTGTGTTCAAGCTCTACAATAATTCGTGCATCCTCAGCTGCTTTAAGTTTCTCTCGGCTTAACTCTTCTTGCATTTTAGCTCGATAGATTAGTTCAACTATATAACTAACCACAAATTGAATAAGTCCGCCGGCCGCTTGGCATTTGTCCATGCTGATTACTTGGATTTCCTCAAAAGTTTGGGTCAAGTGTTCAGGATCAAGGCCCAAGTCAGCTGTAGCATCAAGCATTTCAGTAATCTCTTGAGTTTGTGGTTTGGCGAGGTGCATCTGACCACAGGTGATGGATCCATAAAATTGAGCATCCAACATAATCGGTACTGACATTAGCATAACACCAGCATGGCATTTGCCCATACATGAGTTGCCTTGCTTTACGGTTTTAAAACCTAGCTGGGCATTGGAATCAATACAGCGCTTTAGGCCGGCCTCTTTGGAGCGGATGCTTCGGCAAAATCCATAAAAGTAATCATGGTAAACGACAGGGGAACCCATGGTATCGTTAATATCAATGGTAATGTCAGTGGCCTTAGTAAAGGTTTCAATAATTCGAACCAGCTTGTCTTTTTCAATTAGTTGAAATAGGCTTTTGGGCTTATGATCCACAAAAATCCGCTCCTTGGTAAATGCCCTAAAATGGATACTGGGAGATTATTTTGTTATTTTTAGGCAATAGTATAATATAAACATATCATACAGCATTTTAGATACATAAGGAGGAAAAATGTTTAAGAAGAAAGGTTTAATTGTAGTAACTATCCTAGGAATGATGCTCTCTTTTGCTGGATGCGCAAAAAAACCTGTAACTCCAATTACACCTTCAGCAGGCACAGCAGTTATTCCGGAAAACCATCCCGCTGAAACTCCGGCTCCAACCGTCGACAAGGTAAGCCAGGCTGCTGCGGAAACCAAAATATTGGACTTGCTTAATAAAAAGTATCCTGGGGACTGGAAAGTATCCGGAAGCACTTTAAGTAAGGGTGCCTATACTGAAAATGGTAATTATAAGATGGTAGATGACGTTGAAACGTTGTTTCCAGGTACCATGGGAGTATCTGTTTTCGTGGGCGAAGAGAGAATTTCCTCCAGTGTCAAACAAGGTACTGAAAGGGTTCTGAAAGGCTATGCTACCCCGCCCACAGTTGGTGAAGTTATGAAAAGTGGGACCGCTACTAGCACCTTAAGCAGCGGTTATCTGAAGGTCTATGTTCCTTTTAAGGACAGCAGTGGCAAGACGGTAGCAGTTATGACGGTGTCAATTCCACAGGCTTAAATAGGTGAAATGAGTAGGAAGATTAGGCGAAATATTAAATAACCCCGTACCGGTATAGATTGACCGGTACGGGGTTTCCTTCTTGTAAGCTGGGGCGGTTCTTGTAGGGCGAATATTATTCTTTCGGCACTAGGTTGGGATACAGATACATCGTGCTTTCCGAAGAAGGACCTAGGGACCACGGGGAGTGGGTACGATGCATCGTGCCCCTACACGTATATAGGTGAGGGGCGGAACCGACACAGATGAGGGACGAAATTACTGAATTTGGGTATTTTTGGATGATTTACTAATCTCAATTAACTTAGCAATCCCCCAAGCTACGACGGCATAAACAATCATGGCAATAATCGTCGTTGATTCTAAAACTGACTGGGTCTCAATTCCTTTAGTTGTAGCCGATCTGAAAATGCCGGAAAAGGGGGATAAGAATGCTTGAGATACTGTGTAGATAAAAGATACGAAGGGGCTTTGAGGATTAGCCCCTAAAAGCTTGAAGACAAGGCGGAAGGCAAATAATACTTCTAAAACGCCTAAGATATAATAGACTATTTTCCTAGCTTTGAGGTTACCTTGACCCGATGTTGTAGTGCCACCTTCATGTATTGGTCGGTTCTCTGGTTCCAGTTTATCCATTGTTGGACCTCCCTATAAAGTTGCTGTTTATTATCTTTCCATAGTTTGTTACTAACTATAACACATCTAAGTTTGATCTAGAAATATATCAGGCACTTAGTATATCCATGGTGATGAGCAAATTTCTGTAGTAACTTTCAGAAGGGGGATAACACTATTTTAACACCGAGGTTTTAGACGGACCTGTACTCTGCGAAAGTTGATTTATAAAACAGAAAATAAATACAAAAGTTACTTAATTAAATTAATTTAATATATTATAATAGAACAAGAGAAAATGAATGAGTTCTGATCAAAATCATAGAGCGACTTTTATAGAGGAGGGAATAGCCATGACTGAATTGCGTTATAACCCATTGTTAGGGGATTGGACGATGGTGGCTACCCACAGGCAAAATCGACCGGATATGCCGAAGGAGGGATGTCCTTTTTGTCCGGGTTCGGGTAAAGTCCCCGAACATTATGACGTTCTTAAATACGATAACGATTTTCCCGCCCTAATGTCTGAACCTCCGGAGGCGGATTTTGTAGGGTCTTCCTTGTATAAAACTGAGAAAGCTTATGGGAAATGCGAGGTGATTCTCTATTCCCCCAATCATACTACAACACTTCCAGAACTTTCAGTCGAACATTTGGAGAAATTAATTGAGTTGTGGACGGAACGGTTTGTGGCTCTGAGTCTGGAGTCAAACCATGAATATATTATGATTTTTGAAAATCGAGGGGAAGAGTGTGGTGTGACGATGCCTCATCCGCATGGTCAGATTTATGCTTATTCTTGGATACCTTTAAAAATTCGTACGGAACTCGAGAATTGCCATACCTATTATACCTCGCGCGGATCATGTTTAATTTGTGATATGAATAAAGCAGAATTAGAGTTCCAGAAGCGTGTGATTCATGAAAATAACCATTTTTTAGCGTATATACCGTTCTTTACGGATTATCCCTACGGGTTATTTATCGTTAGTAAGAACCATAAGACGGCCTTAAGTGATTTCACTCAGGAGGAGAAACGAAGTTTGGCTCTTATGCTAAAATATATGACTGGTGCCATGGATACTCTATTTCAGAGGTTGTTCCCCTATATGATGGTTATTCACCAACGCCCGGTGCATGGGCAGGAGGCGAAGGACTATTATCACTTTCATATTGAATTTTACACCCCCTTGAGAGACAAAGGAAAACTAAAATACTATGCTTCTTCTGAAATGGGTGCTTGGGCGCCTGCTAACCCACAAGCGGTGGAAGAGACCTCCGAATATTTGCGCAAGGCATTTCAGGAATATCTAGGTAAAGAAGGGCGGATCAAAGAATGCCTGGATTGAACACACTGCGAAGGACTTTTGCAAAAGTCTTTGGCTATGGCGACAGCGGAGAGGAACTGCGAGTTTTCTTTGCCCCGGGTCGAGTCAATTTAATCGGAGAACATACGGATTTCACGGGAGGGTATGTGTTGCCTGTGGCGTTAACGTATGGAACTTGGGCAGTCATTCATCCTCGCAAGGATCGAAGATATTGTCTTGCTTCGACAAGTTTTGCTGGGAGGGTAGAGATCGATGCGGATAAGGTTGTCTACCGCCAGGTCGACGGATGGGCAAATTATCCCAAAGGCATCTTCAGTGAATTTAATCGCTTGGGTTTGCGCTTATCAGGGTACGATATTCTGTATGATGGGAATATTCCCAAAGGTGTTGGGTTGTCCTCTTCCGCTTCGATAGAAATGGTAACGGCAACTGCGCTTAATCATGTTGAATCGTTTGATTACTCTTTAATTGACCTTACCCAACTGGCGCAGCGCGCGGAGAATCAATTTGTCGGGGTTAATTGCGGGATTATGGATCAGTTTGCTTCGGGTATGGGTCGGGCGGAGAACGCTGTGCTTTTGAAATGTGACACCTTGGACTATCGCTACGTTCCGTTGGTCTGGGGAGACTATCAACTGATCATCGCCAACTCGAATAAACAGCGAAGTTTGACAGAATCAAAGTATAATCAAAGAAGGCAAGAGTGCGAGGCAGGGGTTAATATTGTCCGCGAACACCTTTCGGGGGTGGTTAGTTTAGGTGATGTCTCGCTTGATCAATGGCAAGAGGTGCAGAAGTATGTAACGTTACCAGAGATTTATAAACGTTTGGACCATGTTATTCATGAAAACGCCCGTACTCTAACCTCGACCATCGCTCTGGAAGCAGGGGATATCCAGAATTTTGGTCAGTATATGATTGAGTCCCACGAGTCTCTGCGTGATCTCTTTGAAGTGACAGGCCCGGAACTAGACACACTTTTTGGCGAGGCACGTCAGGTCGAAGGATGCCTGGGTACGAGAATGACTGGAGCAGGATTTGGTGGGTGTACCGTGAGTTTGGTTCATAAAGAGGCTGTCAATGATTTCGAAACTCAGGTGGCCCTTGGATATAGGGAGAAAATCGGTCTAAATCCAACCTTTTATCATTGTGCTAGTGGAGATGGAGCTCGTGAAATAAAAGAGAGCTTTATACGTTAAATAATAAATTTTTGATGGGGGACAGAGGGAGTAAAATGGTGAGCGAATTGATTCCTGTAGGAAGTTTCCAGGGAATGAAATCTCTGAATAAATCGGTTATTCTCAATATTATTAGACAATACGCCCCAATATCTCGCTCGAGAATTGCCAAATTGACAAAGTTAACTCCCCCCACTGTGACCAATCTAGTGAGCGAATTGATTGAGTCTCATCTTGTAGTGGAAAGCACTTTAGGAGAATCGACGGGCGGAAGAAAACCGATTTTACTTTGCATTAACTCGTCGGCATTCTATCTTATCGGTGTGTATGCCGGGGCAAAAAGGGTAAGGGCTGTGACAGCGAACCTCGATGGTAAAGTCGTGAAACAGGTAGAAATGAAGTATTCGGATAATCAGACGAGCGAGCAATTATTGTTGACCTTGGAGACTGCTATTGCCGAGGTTATGCAAAGTACCCATCCTTTGCGAGAGGTGTTTTTAGGAATTGGCGTAGGTATGCATGGTCTCGTCGATCCCGAGCAAGGGCTATCGTTGTTCGCCCCCCATCTTAATTTGCGTAATATTCCCATTAAGGAGGCTTTGGAGAAAAAGTTCAAGCTACCTGTCGAAGTGGAGAATGATGTTCGGGCCCAGGCCTTAGCGGAAAGTTGGTTCGGCAAAGGGGCTGGAATTCCGAATTTTATCTGCGTCCATATTGGCACAGGGGTCGGAGCGGGTATTATTATCGATAATAAGCTATATCGGGGAACATCTTTTACAGCCGGTGAAATTGGCCATACGATGATTGACAGTAATGGACCAAGGTGCAGTTGTGGAAATTATGGTTGCCTTGAGACGATGGTCGGAGGGGCAGCACTTGCTCGCAGAGCGCAACAGGCCATTCGTTATGGGAAAGAATCCATGCTTGAGGAGTGGGTAGCAGGAGAGCTAGATAAGATTGATGGAGAAATGCTCTGTCGAGCCGCTAAGCTTGATGATCAAGTGGCTATTGAAGTCTTAGCAGACACTGGGCGTTATCTGGGAATCGGACTTGCCAATCTCATCAATACCTTAAATCCTGCTTTGATTATTTTGAGCGGCGGAATTTCCAGATCTGAACATTTTATTATGGAGCCGCTTCTAAAAACGCTCGAAAAACGCACGTTAACTAACCCGGCGGATGCAGTTACGATTGCTATATCAGAATTGGGGGAGAATTCGATTGCCATCGGCGGATTCACTTTATTATTAAATAAGCTGTTTACGCCTGAAGGGTTGGGAGAGGCAGGGCGAGTTTTCTGAATTCTGAACAAAAAGGGGCTGTAACAAACCAGAAAAGTTTTGTTACAGCCCCTTTTTGTTTTCCACCGGGTTCACTTTTTTGTAAGATACTTTCTAATGTCAAAGGCCACGGCTGCAATAATAATTAGTCCTTTGATAATTAATTGCCAGTAGGGGTTTACTCCGATATACGTGAGTCCATAGTTGATAACTCCAAAGATTAAAACTCCGACGAGGACACCTGGTACGGTACCAATTCCTCCTGCAGTGGATACTCCACCGACAACACAGGCCGCAATGGCATCCAATTCGTACATATTGCCATAGTTGCTCGTAGCTCCACCCGTTCTTGCGGCTTCCATAACTCCGGCTAGTCCGTAAAGGGCCCCGGCGGCAGCATAAACATAAAGTAGGACGCGCTTGACGTTAATCCCAGAAACAATCGCTGCTTGGATATTCCCTCCAATCGCGTACATGCTTTTTCCGAGAATGGTCTTGTTGAAGATAACCCAAACAAGAGCAGCTACTATGAGCGCAATGATAACGATGTAGGGGATAGCATAAATGCCGCTACCGATAAAACCGCTACCTAGGTTTGTTGTGAAATCTGGGCGAAGTCCACCAATTGGCTGAGATTGGTTAGGTTTCATATCGAAGTAAAGTGAGTTAAGACCTAATACGGCGACCATCGAGCCTAAGGTTGCGATAAAAGGAGGAACACTGAATCGAGAGACGATAACTCCATTGATTAGGCCAACAAGAAGTCCCGCAAAAATTGCAATTAATACTGGTATCCATAAGGGGAGATCTGGTAGACCCGGGTAAAACCGATGAGAGTACTCCTGGATTTGCAGCATGGAGGCCGACAATACAGCAGCAAAGCCTACCATGCGGCCGGCAGAAAGGTCGACACCGCCCGTGATTAAAACAAAAGCGGCCCCTAAGGCAATGATGGCCCGAGTTGCAGATTGTAATAAAATATCATGCAAACTATTAAAAGACAAGAAACTCGGATCAACAGCTGTGATTCCTAAAACTAGAATAACCAGTACAAAATAGATCGCGTGCTGAAAAAAGAAACTACGTGCTCTGTGGGCGCTAGTGGCATCACTTGTTTTCATTCGAGAGACCTCCTGTCAAACCATAAACTTCGTGGCGAGGTGCATGATGTTTTCTTCTGTTCTGTTCGACCCTTCCAAAATGCCGGACAGACGGCCCTCACACATGACCATGATCCGGTCTGACATACCGATAAGCTCGGGCATTTCGGAGGAAATCATAATAATGCTTTTCCCTTGTTGAACTAAGTCGGCGATGATGGAATAGATTTCGAATTTTGCTCCTACGTCGATTCCTCGAGTCGGTTCATCCAACATTAAGATTTCAGGCTCAGTCAGGAGCCACCTCGCGATCAATACTTTTTGCTGATTTCCACCAGAGAGGTTTTTGATTTGAGTTCTAGAAGAGGGGGTTTTAATATGCAGCTGTGCAATGCTTTTTTGAACATCCTGTCTCATAGGTTTCTGTTTCAAGAGAAAATAAGGGCTAATATATCGGCTCATATCGGCCATGACTGTGTTTTCCACAATCGAGAGCACTGGAAAAATTCCTGTGGCCCGACGCTCTTCGGTTAGTAAGGCGATTTTGTATTTTTTAGCATCCAGGGGGGATTTAATTCTCACTTGTTTGCCCTTAATGAAGATCTTACCTGCGGATATAGTTCTCAAGCCGAAGAGAGCCTCGATAAGCTCTGTGCGTTGGGCGCCCACAAGTCCCCCGATTCCCAAAATTTCTCCTTGGCGCAGATTGAAGGAGATATCCTTAAACGCTTTGGAAAATGGGGAGGTCAACCCCTCCACTTTGAGGACTGTTTCTCCAGGGGTGTTATGACGTTCAGGAAAGCGCTGGGTGAGATCACGCCCCACCATCTTAGAAATGATCAAGTTGGTCGTAAGCTCAGAGGCCAGCCATGAGCCAATGCATTTACCATCGCGCATGATGGTCACTTCATCCGAGATTTTGAGAATTTCTTCTATTTTATGAGAAATGTAGATTATTGAAACTCCCCGACTTTTCAAAGAACGTATAATTTTAAAGAGTTGCTCTACTTCGGTTCCAGTTAAGGAGGAGGTGGGTTCATCCATCACGATCACTTTTGCTTGGAAAGACACTGCTTTGGCTATCTCAATCGACTGTATCTTGGACACCGATAAGGATCCGACAAGAACCCGGGGATCTATATCCATGCCAAGGTCTTCAAATAAAGCAATAGAATCTTGATACATGCGTTTCTCGTCAATTAATTTGATAGGTCCAATGCCTTTGAGGGGAAAACGACCAAGCCAGAGATTTTCCATAACGTTGCGACGAGGTACTGGATGGAGCTCTTGGTGAATCATGGAGATGCCCTGATCTAGTGCATCTCTTGAATTATTGATGTCAATTTTTTTACCGTTGAGGAGGATCTCCCCAGTGTCGAATTTATAGATTCCAAAAAGACATTTCATAAGAGTTGATTTTCCTGCACCGTTTTCCCCCATGAGAGAGTGCACGCTACCAGGACGCACTTGTAAGGTGACGTTGTCTAGCGCCTTTACGCCAGGAAAATCCTTAGAAACAGCGTTCATTTCCAGTAGGAATTCAATTTCAGGCATTTTAACGCCTCCTGTGATTAGCACTTTCCTAGAAAGGGTGTTGTTTTTTATACAGGATTTAGCTATGGAATTCAAAAAACAAGGGAGAACGCAACTTAAAACATTGTCCCTTGTTTCATTTACTACATGCACTTAAAACTTAATAAGTAAGAGTATTAAGAAAGAAGACGTTATTGGGCTTCAGCCATATTAGCTTTAGTAATTTTCTTGTATGGAACCCAAACATATTTGCCGTCTGCGATCTCATACCCGGAATTATCCTTGCTTGGAGTTAATCCTTTAGATAAGGTGACGGCTAGGTTCAAAGTTGCAGTGCCTTGATTTTTTGCGTCATTGAGCACTGTGCCTAAGAGAGTACCGTCTTTCAATGCTTGGAGACCAGGAGCAGTGGCATCTACCCCGACGACGGGCATGTATTTGTCATTGGTAAAGTAACCTTTGGCTTTCAAGGCCTCAATAGCACCTAAAGCCATGTCATCGTTATTAGCAAGAACGGCTTCAATTTTCTCCCCTTGTGCTCCTAAGAAAGCAGCCATCTTGTCTTGCGCCTTGGAACGATCCCACATGGCGGTATCTTGAGCAAGAATGTTTACTTTAAGACCGGCATCTTGCAGGGATTTTACGGAATACTTTGTGCGGGCAACTGCATCCGGGTGTCCAGGTTCGCCCTGCAAAATAATAACATCCATAATGCCATCCTTGTTCTTGTCCATTTCAGGATGAGCTTTCCAATAATCAGCTAGGATTTGTCCCTGCATGATGCCGGATTCTTCGGCTTTAGCACCTACATAATAGACTTTGTCCCATTTCTTCATATCACTGGCCAATGGCTCGCGGTTAAAAAAGACAACAGGTGTATTAGCAGCCTTGGCTTTATCGATGATCACTCCAGCGGCAGTGAGGTCGACGGGATTGATCGCCAGAGCACTGACTTTTTTATTGATGAAGAGGTCAACCTTGTCATTTTGGGTAGGTTGAGAGTTTTGACTATCGACAATGTCGACAGTTGCTTTCCCCTGAGCTGCGGTAGAGATGGCGTTCCGAACACCTGTCATAAATGTGTCATCAAATTTGTAGATAGCGACACCAATAGTCGGCTGTTTTTCCGAGGAGCCTGATGAACTGGAACTAGGGGCTGAACTTGTGCTAGCTCCGCATCCTGCTAAGAACAACATTGCTCCCGCGAGTACAATTGGAAGAAGTTTCTTCATGGGTAAATCCTCCCTTTTTTCTAATAGATTTTTAACAACCCGCAACTTAATAAATTTAATTTTCTAAGCTCATTATATTGCGCAGTATTCTGAATAGTCAAGGATTTTCTTTTATGGCAGAAGGGCCCATTAATGCTCGTGAGCAGTACTGCTTCATTTAAAGAAAGAATAGGCATTTTGAGTTCAGATACTTAACAAGAGATTAAACGATTTCTGACTATTTATGATGAATTTACGCCCCATGTGTTGTTGATATAGAAATATTACTTTTTAATGAAGGAAGTTAATCAGAATATGTGTAACAAGGGAATACTAAATTGTAGGGTAGTAATGACTCTGTTAGAAACATGAAGATGTACATGTAAATTGTTGATTATAGTATTAAGTTTTCTTATTGACAAGATAATTAGATGTTGATAGTATATCGTCATGGATAGGGAACTATATTCATGACAGGGAGAGCAGAAGGCTCACCAAGCAAAATAAAAACTAGAATTGGAGCAAGTAACATGAAAAATGACATCGAAATTGCACAAGCAGCTGTAATGAAACCAATCGTAGAGATTGCCCAACAAATCGGTTTACAAGAGGATGAACTTGAGTCTTATGGTAAATATAAAGCTAAGGTTAATCTGAAGGTTTGGGATCGCTTGAAAGATCAGCCTAACGGCAATCTTATCTTAGTAACAGCGATTAATCCTACCCCAGCAGGAGAAGGAAAAACGACAGTAACTGTGGGATTAGGACAAGCCCTTTCTAAAATGGGCAAGAAGGCTATGATTGCTGTACGTGAACCATCTCTCGGACCTTGTTTCGGAGTTAAGGGCGGAGCCGCTGGCGGTGGTTATGCTCAATGTGTACCTATGGAAGATATCAATCTCCATTTCACCGGAGATTTCCATGCTATCACTTCTGCACATAGTCTCTTAGCAGCAATGTTAGACAACAGTATCCAACAAGGCAACCTTTTGAATATCGATCCTACTCAAATCGTATTCCGCCGTGTCGTCGATATGAATGACCGCGCTCTACGCAATATCGTCATCGGTTTAGGTGGCCCGAAGGAAGGGGTTCCTCGCCAAAATGGCTATGATATTACTGTAGCCTCTGAAGTTATGGCAATCCTTTGTTTATCAAGTGATCTGATGGATCTCAAAGCACGTTTTGGTAGGATTGTCGTAGCCTATACCTATGACGGTAAACCTGTGACTGCTCATGATTTAGAAGCTGAAGGCGCAATGGCTCTTCTTATGAAAGACGCTATTAAACCGAATCTCGTTCAAACCTTAGAAAACACACCTGTGTTTGTCCATGGTGGACCTTTCGCGAATATTGCTCATGGCTGTAACAGCATTATGGCAACCAAACTGGCTCTCAAACTGGCGGATTATGTCGTCACAGAGGCTGGTTTTGGTGCTGATCTTGGAGCAGAAAAATTCTTTGATCTCAAGTGCCGCTTTGCTGGATTCAAACCTGCAGCTGTCGTCGTTGTGGCAACTGTCCGGGCCTTAAAGATGAATGGTGGACTTGCTAAGGATCAGTTGGGCGCAGAAGACTTGGCAGCCCTAGAGCGTGGCGTGGTCAACCTTGAGAAACATATCGAAAACATGGGCAAATTCGGTGTTGCAGCTGTTGTCGCAATTAACCGCTTCCCAACTGACACCGATGCTGAGCTAGAGTTCATTCGCAAGAGATGTCAACAACTTGGTACCGAAGTGGCACTTTCTGAAGTATTTACCAAAGGCGGCGAAGGCGGCCAAGAACTCGCTAAAAAAGTACTTGCCTTGATCGAAAGCAAGAAATCCAATTTCAAAGTTCTCTATGAATTGGAAATGCCTATTGAAGATAAAATCGAAAAAATCGCCAAAGAAATTTACGGCGCGGATGGCGTTAACTTCGATAAAGCAGCTCAAGCTTCCATCAAGAAATATACTGAGATGGGTTATGGCGATATGCCAATCTGCATGGCCAAGACCCAATACTCTCTCACAGATGACCAAACTAAATTAGGCCGTCCGACTGGTTTCACGATCACAGTTCGCGAAGTCCGTCTTTCTGCTGGAGCTGGGTTCCTAGTAGCAATTACTGGTGCTATTATGACTATGCCTGGTTTGCCAAAACGTCCAGCTGCTATGAGAATGGATATTGACGCTGAAGGAACAATCACTGGATTGTTCTAAGCCGTATAGTAATAGGTAACTACTATACTTTGATACTTTATGGATCAAAGGTATAGCAGCATATGCTTGGTTGATAGAGTAAAGTGAAGCATGGAAATGGGAAGCCCCGAACATTGCAATCAGCATTGTTCGGGGCTTCTTTAATAGTTTGCATTTTTGTGGATTACTCGAGTCGCTTAAATTAGCGACCGCCTAAATCATAAGGAGTTGCCTGATAAACGTAATAATTTAGCCAGTTCTGAAAGAGTAAGTTGGTATGGGAACGCCATTTGTGGACTGGTGTTTGAGTTGGGTCATCGTTCGGGAAATACTCTCTCGGGACAGCAATGGAAAGCCCTTTGGCGATGTCACGGTCATATTCTTCTTTTAAGGTTAAAGTATCGTATTCTGAATGCCCGGTTACGAATACCTGTCGTCCGTCTTTAGATACCACAATGTAAATGCCTGCTTCATCAGACTCTGAGAGAATCTCCAATTCAGGGTGTTTTTCAATGTCGCTACGCTTAATTTCCGTATGGCGTGAGTGGGGGACGGAGAATTCGTCGTCGAAACCCCGGAGGAGCTGCATGCCGTTGATGCCACGCTTATTGACATCGTGTTTAAAGATACCAAACATTTTCTCAGCGAGGGGGTATTTAGGAACGTTATAGTGGTGATACAGCCCAGCTTGAGCTCCCCAACAAATGTGAAGAGTGGAGGTTACGTTGGTTTTGGTCCAGTCCATGATGTCTTGAATTTCTTTCCAATAGGTGACTTCCTCAAATTCGAATTGCTCTATCGGAGCTCCAGTAATGATCATTCCATCAAACTTTTGCCCTTTAATGTCACTGAAATTTTTATAGAAGGCATCCATGTGTTCTTGAGCAGTATTTTTTGAAGAGTGGGATTCAATTTGCAAGAGAACAATGTCGACTTGCAAGGGAGAATTCCCGAGCAGTCTTAAAAGCTGAGTCTCTGTTGTTTCTTTGCGCGGCATTAGATTGAGTAAAACGATCTTCAACGGGCGTATATCTTGGTGAAAGGCGCGCTCTTCGCTCATCACAAAGATATTTTCTCGACTGAGTATTTCCATCGCTGGTAAATGTGCGGGTATCTTAATTGGCATTTTATCCTATCCTTTCTCAATAGGGGCATGATGCATCGTCCCCAACCCCGTCTCTAGGCTCCTCATGAGAGGACACGATGCATCGTGCCCCTACACGTTGGGGAAAGAACGCGACGTTACTTCTGACTGGTTAGAAGGGCTTGATCCAAATCATACAGAAGGTCGTCGATGGTTTCTAATCCAATGGAGAGGCGGATCATATCTGGAGATATGCCGGCCTCACGCTGCGATTCCTCATCGAGTTGTTGATGGGTTGTGCTTGATGGATGAATGACCAGGGATTTAGCATCCCCGACGTTCGCCAAATGAGAGAATAGTTTAAGGCTATTGATAAATTTCTTCCCTTCGTTAAGACCGCCTTTAACGCCGAAGGTGAAGATCGAACCTGCCCCTTTGGGCAAGTATTTATTAGCGAGGGCGTGATAAGGACTTTCGGCAAGCCCTGGATAGTTAACCCAAGTGACTAACTCATGTTGGTCGAGAAATTCGGCAACTTTTTGGGCATTTTCAACATGGCGCTCCATCCGTAAAGGGAGTGTCTCTAAGCCTTGCAAAAATAAAAAGGAGTTAAAAGGAGAAATCGCTGCCCCGGTATCTCTTAAAAGAGAGACTCTAGCTTTGGTAATATAGGCAGCGTTACCGCAGGCTTCTGTATAAATGATGCCATGGTAGCTGGGATCCGGTTGGCTGAGCCCAGGGAATTTGCCGTTGTTCCAGTCGAAATTCCCAGAGTCGACGATAACGCCACCAATAGAAGTTCCGTGTCCACCAATGAATTTGGTGGCAGAATGAACGACGATGTCTGCTCCGTGCTCAATAGGCCGACATAAGTAAGGGGAGGCAAATGTATTGTCCACAATCAGAGGGAGACCGTTTTCGTGAGCAACGTGGGCGATCGCCTCGAGATCAGCAACATTAATTTGAGGATTCCCGATGGTTTCCGTGTATAAGGCTCTTGTTCGATCCGTAATCTTCGAGCGGAATTCTTCCGGTTGGTCGACGTCAACAAAGTGGACTTTAATGCCTAGTTTAGCAAATGTATAGGCGAATAACGTGTAAGTACCACCATAAAGAGAACTCGAGGCAACAATTTCATCCCCAGCTTGAGCAATGTTTAAAATGGCATAGGTTATAGCTGCTTGGCCTGACGCGGTAGCGAGTGCTCCGACACCTCCCTCTAGCAGTGTGAGGCGTTGTTCGAATACGTCTTGAGTGGGATTCATGATCCGGGTATAAATGTTGCCAGGCTCTTTGAGGGCGAATAGGTTGGCAGCATGATCTGTGTCGTTAAATACGAAGGAAGATGTCTGGTAGATTGGAACTGCCCGTGAATTAGTCTCGGAATCAGGGTGTTGCCCACCATGCAAGGAAATAGTTTCGAACCCTAGTTGACGTTCTGTGGTCATAATAATTTCCTCCTTTAAAGAATTTTTTACAAATAAAAAACGGCCACTTCAAGAGAAGCGGCCGTTTTAATATTTAACACGCTACTCTCATCTCTCAGAACCTACGGTTCTGTTGGAATTAGCACCTCATAGCTTACGCTATCGGTTGCCGGGCATCATTGGGCCAGTCCCTCCGCCACTCTTGATAAGAGAAATTCAATATTTAATTATTATCATTAGCTCACAATTACTATAAAACAAATTCTCATCAGTGTCAAGCGAGGTTCGTGGTTTATAAAACTCCATCGCGAATAAGTTTTCTTACTGCACCTCAATGTTGACCGTGTACACTAATCCTTTAGAGACCATCTTAGATACTTCCGGTACTATAGAATTAATTTTTTCTTCCGTATCGACAATCTCCAAAATGATGGGTAAGTCCGAAGATAACTCTAATAAACGGGCACTATGTAATACTTTATCCTCACCATATCCTTCAATTCCCCGGAAGACAGTAACTCCAAGGATCCCGTGTTCTTGTAGCCAATGGACCAAATATTGATACAATGGCTTGTGTTCAAAACGTTCTTTTTCACCGACGTAAATTTTAAGTAATTTTGCCTTTCCGACCATGCTTGTGTCTCCCTTCAGAATTCACTTAGAGCATTCGCGCTAGACCTACCCCTAAGGCTACTCCGGTGAATCCAATCACGATGCTTAGCAGGGTATATAATCCAGCCATAAAAATGCTCCCACCTTCAAGTAAGGAAATCACCTCAAAACCAAAGGTAGAGAACGTAGTGTAAGCCCCTAAAAAACCGACGCCGATTCCTAATCGCCAGAGGGGGCTAACGGTTAAGCGTTCAATGAATAATATATTTAAAAACCCCAAGAGAAACGCTCCGGTAATATTAATAAGAAACGTGTGCAACGGAAATCCTTGGTTCCATTTACTCGAAATCCATACTCCGAGGCCGTAGCGGGAAAGGGCGCCGAGGGAGCCTCCTAGAGCAATGACTAGTACTTTCTGCATCACTTTACCCCTTATTCCTAGAGTCACAAACAGCTGAAATAAGAAATGGAAGGTTTATGTATAATTATCATAATACATAAAATGAATAGAAACAACCATGTGGTTATAATTCGACAGTAATTTCGCAAATCCTCGGGGTCGAGGGAGTTGTGGAATTATTGTTAAGATCCATAAAGAAAAAAGTTCTGCAGGCGCATAATGCCAACAGAACTTTTTTCTTTAGAAGTGACCATAACTGAAAGACAATTAGAAAAGAGTAAGATGAGACGTGATTTTGCTTAAATTGCTCCAGGGATTACAGCAGGAACATATAAACGTTGAGCAAGTTCACTATCAATCATAAAGAGTCCCGAACTGTCTTCTTTGATGAGTTTAAGCTTGTTTAGGACACGCCCCATGTTTTCTTCTTCTTCAATCTGTTCGGTGATATACCATTGAAGAAAAATCTCAGTCTTATGATCCTTGATTTCCCGGGCAATATCCATCAGCTCAGAGATAGATTGTGTAATAAACTGCTCATGTTTTAAAGCAAGTTCAAATATCTCTTGGGGACCGGAAAACTCATTTTGGGGCTCTTTAATCTCGGTTAAAGTTGCCTTGCCGCCGATCCTGTTTAGATAATTGAAAAAGCCTAAGGCATGATCCCGTTCTTCTTGAATCTGAACTCGGAAGTAATTAGCAAATCCGTCGAGGTTTACGGATGAGAAATATGCTTGCATAGCAAGATAAAAATAGGCTGAGAAAAATTCTTTATTTACTTGATCATTAATTGCCTGAACCATTTTTTCGTTTTGCAATGTATTTCACCTACCCTTTTTTTAGTATTAACGTTTAACCGTTTAATATGTATTCTAGATTGTCCGGCAAAGTTCCTGTCGCCAAAAACCGTTTTAAAAAAATTTATAGCATTTATTAAATAACTACTAATTCAAATGAGCGACGTGCAATTTGACGTACTAGAATAATGAAAGGCTGTTGACTGGTTTGCGACCCATCAACAGCCTTTTCACTATTCTAGTCGGTAAAGTATAAGTTATTGGATGCTTTAAAGCGGAAGTCCTAGTTGTCGAATGAGAGCAAATCCCGCTCGTTTGACGAGAGGGAGAAAGAGTTTGCGTGCCAGAGGTGCGCCAACACGTTGAACAAGAGGCATTCCTACTCTACGTGCCAAAGGAGGGCCAAGGTGCTGAGCGATGGGAAGACCCACTTTGCGGGCTAGCGGAGGCCCAAATTGTCTCATGAGCGCAGGCCCGTATTGCTTGATTAGAATTCCGGCTTGCTGTTGCCAGAGATTAGAGGACTCTACGGTGGCTGAAGCGTCGAGTTTTGTCAAAAGGGGAAGCTGCTTCAGAACAGTAATCTCGGGTTGGGTTACAGGTCGGTTTATTGGCAGCTCAACCGGTTGAGCCTTCGATTGGGAAGCTGGGGTAGAAATTTGCTGTTGATTAGGATTAGTCCCCTGTTGATGAATTGGGTGAAACCTGTTCTGTCGAATTGGGAAGTAACCCCGTTGCCCCATCAACGATGCCATGGGCAAGCCCCCTTTATATTAAATGTAGAAATCAATTAGTCATAGTACACGGTATGCATTTATTTAACTTAATGTTCCATATTAGGATATCATTGGTCTACCTTTTGTTTCTTCGCCAAGGATGATAACGTTTAGAGCAGTTAAAATCAGGACTGCAGCAAACATGAGAAAAACGGATTGAGAAGGCAAATGGTAAGATCCAATCATTAAACCAACAGCCACTGGGGCAATAATTCCTCCGATTCTTCCGAACCCGGCAGCCCAACCAGATCCGGTTGCACGAGCATGTGTCGGGTAGAGTTCTGGGGTGTAGGTATAGACAATTCCCCAGGCACCAAGGTTAAAGAAAGACATTAACGAGCCCATCAGCAGGATGGTTTGGACATTTGTGCTTTGACCAAAAAAATACGCGCAAATTGCCGTTCCGATAAGATAAATAGACAGAGTAGGCTTCCGACCGACCTTGTCTACTAAATAGGCAGCACTGAAATATCCGGGGATTTGAGCCACAGTCATTACCATAACGTATTCGAAGCTTTTGGTTAAGGAAAATCCCTTCAGGGCAAGTAGAGAAGGTAGCCAGGTGAAGATCCCGTAATAGGCATAGACTACTCCGAACCAGAGAATCCAGAGGAAGATCGTCCGTCTAATAAATTTGCGAGAAAAGAGTTCTTTAACAGCCACTCCAGGCGGATTTTGGGAAATGGATTCTGGAGTCAATTCAGCCGTTGTTCTACTTATTCCTGATTGTGCTTCAATGGTTTTCACAATAGCTTCAGCTTGAGCTAAGTTACCCTTTGATGCTAGATATCGAGGGGATTCTGGAATAGATTTCCAAAGGTAAAAAATATAAAGGGCAGGAAACGCACCGATATAGAACGCGGCCTGCCAGCCGAAGCGAGGAATAATTATGTAAGAGATTAGAGCTGCTAGGAGCCAACCTATGGCCCAGAAACTTTCCAATAGAACGAGAAATTTACCGCGGTGTTTAGCCGGAGAAAACTCACTCATCAGCGTTACAGCAACAGGAAGTTGACCACCTAAGCCGAATCCAACCAAAAAACGAAAGAACAAGAGCGACTCGTAGTTCCAAGACTGCCCGCATAATCCAGTCGCGAAACTGTAGATGACGAGCGTTGAGGCAAAAACCTTTTTGCGACCGAAAATGTCAGCCATTGTACCCGAAAGGATAGCACCGATTGCCATACCTACAAGTCCGATACTGCCGATAGTACCGACTTGCTCCGGACTGAGCTTCCAAGCCTTCATTAATACGGGGAGAACAAAGGAAATGATACCGGTGTCCATGGAGTCGAACATCCAACCTAAACCAGCTGTGATCAGTAGGATATAATGAAATCGGGATACTGGCAGTGTGTCCAACCGTTCTGTTAATGTCATAGAATCCGTCCTTCCTGCAAATATGAATATAATCTGTAACCTGTACTTGTACGACACATCTGTTCTATAATACGTATTCGGTGTTATGTCCTAAATACCTTCTGAAATAAGTAGTTCTTATGAAAATATGTGGAGATCATTGAACAGGATTCTAAAATTTGAAAAGCTAAAGGGATCTCTGACGGATTTTCTCAGGGACCCCTTTAGCTTGATCATATAAGTTGGGAAATATAACGGAGCGTCAGATTAATTATTCAGCGAGAGCAATCGCTTCAATTTCTAGAATTGCGTCCTTCGGTAAACGTGCGACTTGTACAGCTGAACGGGCCGGAGGATTATTCGGGAAATAGGTGGCATAAACGGCATTCATGGCTACAAAGTCATTCATATCTCTGAGGAACACCACGGTTTTTACGACTTTGTCCATAGAGGAGCCTGCGGCTTCTAAAACCGCTTGGACATTATCTAAGGATTGCTTGGTTGCTCCCTCAATTTCAGCGACCAATTCTCCGCTTTGGGGGTTCATCGGCAGCTGACCGGATGTGAAGATTAGATTTCCGACTTTAACCCCTTGAGAATAAGGGCCGATGGCTGCAGGTGCGCTTTGAGTACTGACAGTTTGTTTATTCATGGTTGTTATCCTCCTTGAAATTCGTCATACAAGTGTTATACCATGACGTTAGTCTATATTAGTATAACTGATTCTCCGTCAATAAACCAAGCGAGGGATTGAGAGGGAATTATGATATAATTTGTTGGATAGTGTTTAATATTATCCGACATTTTATCACTCGAATGGATACAAGGCATATGAAAGAAAATAACAAGTCAAAGATGCCTTGGATATTTTCTTGAATGTGCCTAAACTCAGCGGAGTTGATTATACCATTCGAGTAAGTTTCTTATATGTAGGGGGTAGGCAATGGGATTTCTGGAATCGGTGATTCAGATTGATTTCCAAGATCGCTTGGGTTTAGGGATGGAGATCTTTGAGGGGTGTGAAAAGAATAGAGTCGATAAGATCGCGATGGAAGTCATTCCGGATCAGGGTATGTTTATTAAGTTTCGGTGTATTTCTCAGGAACAAATTCGACTGCTAATACAGGATTTGGTACAGGTTAAAGGGGTTCTCTCTGTAAAATTGCGAGACAAAATGCCGTATGAAGAGCGGGAACATGAGTTGATAGAGATTATTTCAAAAATAGATCGGAAGAAACAATTATTGGCGTTCGAGGGGATTGTTTACCAGAGTGCGAAGATGCGCCATATTGTTGAAACCGCTAAAATGGTTGCTAAAGGAAACTCAACGGTCTTATTGCGAGGGGAAAGTGGTACGGGAAAAGAGCTGTTTGCTAGATCTATTCACCTAGAAAGTTTGCGAAGACAGGCTCCTTTTATTCCAATTAATTGCGCGGCCTTACCTGATAGCTTGCTGGAAAGTGAACTCTTTGGCTATGAGGAAGGCTCATTTACGGGGGCGCTAAAAGGGGGGAGGAAGGGGCTTTTTGAGCAAGCAGATCAAGGAACTCTCTTCTTGGACGAGGTTGGAGAAATCCCAACCCAGGTTCAGGTTCGCTTACTTCGAGTTTTGCAGGAAAGCAAGATTCGCAGGGTCGGAGGAGCAAGTGAGCTCCCCGTGGATGTTCGCATTATTGCGGCAACACACCGTAATCTGGAAGAAATGATCCAAAAGGGTGAATTCCGGGAGGACCTTTATTATCGCTTAAATGTTATTCCCTTACGGATTCCCCCTCTCAGGGAACGTTCTGAGGATATTCCGCTGATCGCCCAGCACTTAATTCGCAAGATTTCAGAGAAGTTGGGAAAACCAGAGATTCATGTAACCAAAGAGAGCATGGACCTGTTGATCAGCCAACCTTGGCCAGGCAATGTTCGACAACTGGAAAACACTCTGGAACGCATTATCAATGTCATGGATTCCACTGAAATTAAGCCTGAACTTTTTTATGAGTGGACTGACTTAGTCGCCGCCCGCCAAACGTTAGAAAGTAAGGAAGGAAATTTTCAACTAGAGATTCCACTTGAAAAAGAGTGGCCTACTCTAAAGAAGATTGTAAGTGAAGTAGAAAAACAAGTCCTTATGCGGGTTTTAGAAACACATTCGTCTTCCAGAAAAGCTGGAAGAGTACTCGGGGTTTCCAATACGACCATTTTGAACAAAATGAAGAGTTATGGAATTGGAAAAGATTAATGACTGAAAGTGGCAAGTATTTTTATCACTGATAAGAATACTTGCCACTTTTTCTTATCAGTTTACTGCAATTTGATGTAGAAATTGGTCTAGAGGTGCCATATAGGGAAATTTGGATCAAGTTGGACGGTGGCACGTATCTTGCATTCTAATTTAATTAGAGTTATGAAATATCAAATTGAAGCATCAACTCAATCGAATTATTAGAATCCGAGATGATCTGAAATATAGGAGGGCTTACTGTGGTAAGAAAAGCAGAACCGTATCGAATTAAAATGGTTGAATCGATTCGCATGATTTCCCGTGAAGAGCGTTTGATAAGGCTTCAAGAAGCTGGATATAATCCTTTCCTTTTAAAAGCAGAAGATGTATATATTGATCTGCTTACTGATAGCGGCACTGGTGCTATGAGTGATAGACAGTGGTCCGCGTTGATGCTCGGAGATGAGTCCTATGCTGGAAGTAAATCCTTCTTCAAAGTGAAAGATGCGGTAAAGGATATCTTTGATTATGACTATGTTATTCCGACTCACCAAGGACGTGGAGCAGAGCAAGTTCTCTTTCCGCATCTAAAGAAACACAACGGACAATTCGTGCTGGGGAACATGCATTTTGATACGACAATGGCTCACATCGAAATGAATGGTATGGTTGCGGTAAATCTCGTTATCGAAGACGCCTTTGATACCCAAAAAGAGCATCCCTTTAAGGGTAACTTCGATCTAGTGAAACTTGAGGAGTTCATCGTCGAAAAGGGCCCTGAAAACATCGCGTTCATCATTGCGACGATAACCTGTAATTCCTCGGGTGGTCAACCAGTTTCTCTAGAAAATTTGCGAGGAGTAAGGAGTATTGCGGATAAATACTCCTTGAAGATCGATATTGACGCTGCTCGTTTCGCTGAGAACGCCTATTTTATTAAGAAACGTGAACTGGGCTATGAATTCAAGAGCATTGAAGAAATTGTAAAAGAAATGTTTGACTTGGGCGACTACTTCACGATGAGTGCTAAGAAAGATGCTATAGTCAACATGGGTGGAATGATCGGCATCAAAAAGGAAGAAGAAATGTACCAAAAGGCTAGTACGACTTGCGTACCTATGGAAGGATTCATTACCTATGGTGGACTTTCTGGTCGCGACATGGAATGTTTAGCGGTGGGCCTGTATGAAGGCATGGATGTTGATTATCTGGAAAGTCGAATTGGTCAAGTGGAATACTTAGGGGATGAGCTTCGTAAGCGCGGTATTCCCATCCAATGGCCTGTTGGCGGACACGCTGTTTTCGTGGATGCAGGAAAGTTCCTTCCCCATATTCCTGCAGAACAATTTCCAGCTCAAGCTCTAAGTAATGAACTATATCTTGAGGCGGGCGTCCGTCCGGTAGAAATAGGCTCGTTATTGCTGGGCCGTGACCCTGAGACAGGGACTCAAAAAAAGGCTGCTGTAGAATTTATGCGTTTGACCATTCCGCGTCGGGTCTATACCGACAACCATATGAATGTAGTCGTTGATGCCCTAGAGGCGATTTGGCAACGACGAGACCAAATTAAAGGTTTGAAATTTACCTATGAGCCGAAAGTACTTCGTCATTTTCTATGTAAGCTTAAACCTATCGAAGATTAAGAATCTAGATCTTAGGGGATTGTTTGTTAAAGGCCGGTGATAAATTCATTTATCACCGGCCTAATTGTGGTTTGGGTTAGGGTTTATCAATATTTAGGGTGTAAAATGAGAAGCCTATCAATTAATGGGGTAAACTAAGCATCAGCTTGGGCACGAATTCTACAAAATAAGGCATATGAAAGAAAATAACAAGTCAAAGATGCCTTGGTTATTTTCTTTCATGTGCCTAAAACAAAGAAGGAGAAAGCATTGACTGAGAAGAAGAATAATCATGAATTACAACGGTCATTAAAAAACAGGCATATCCAAATGATTGCTTTGGGCGGAGCCATCGGGACAGGGTTATTCTATGGGTCAGGGACCACAATAAAATTGGTCGGGCCGGGCATTAGTCTATCGTATATGATTGGAGGGATTGCGATCTTCTTTATCATGCGGGCTCTTGGAGAGATGTCCGTTGATGAACCGGTCTCCGGTTCCTTTAGTCACTATGCTGATCGTTATTGGGGAGGTTTTGCAGGTTTCTTTTCCGGTTGGAACTACTGGTTCTGTTATGTTGTTGTAAGTATGGCGGAACTTTCTGTGGTCGGAGTTTACATCAATTATTGGTTTCCATTTGTTCCGACGTGGGTTTCAGCCTTAGCTTTTTTAATTTTAATTACGTTAGTTAACCTAATTAATGTTAAAGCTTTTGGTGAATTTGAATTTTGGTTTTCCCTGATTAAAGTCGTGGCCATTGTTGCCATGATTTTGTTCGGGCTTTTTATGATATTTTTCGGACTCGGAAATAATGGCCAGCCAATTGGTTTGAGTAATTTATGGGCCCACGGTGGGTATTTGCCCAACGGGCTTTGGGGTTTACTGTTATCCTTAGTCATTGTTATGTTTTCCTTTGGAGGGGTTGAGTTGATTGGCATTACGGCCGGAGAAGCGGATCAGCCTAAGGAGTCAATTCCTAAAGCCATTAATCAAGTCGTGTGGCGAATTTTACTCTTTTATGTTGGCGCTTTATTAGTACTCACCATTATTTACCCCTGGAACTTAGTGGGGACGACAGGCAGTCCCTTTGTTGAGATTTTTTCTAAAATTGGGATTCCAGCGGCAGCAGGAATTCTGAATGTGGTTGTTTTGACAGCGGCTCTTTCGACGTACAATAGTGGCCTGTACAGTAATGGCCGGATGCTTCATAGCTTAGCGCTTCATGGAAGCGCCCCTCAAATGTTTGCTCGCCTAAGTAAAGCTGGCGCACCAGTCGTAGGTGTTTTGTTTTCTTCGGCACTTACCTTAATCGCAGTTATCCTCAACTTTCTTGTCCCAGGGAAGGTCTTCTTGTATCTTATCTCTGTAGCAACGATCGCGGCAATTTTTAACTGGGTCATGATTTTAATTACCCATTTGAAATTCAGGCGTGCTAAGCAAGCAACAGGGGAAGCGAACAATCTGGCCTTCAAACTTCCACTCTACCCTATCTCAAACTATGTGACCTTAGTGTTTTTAGCGATGGTTATCGTGTTAATGGCGTACATACCCGATATGGCGTATTCTCTCTATATTGGCCCGGTTTGGATTCTGATCTTGTATATTGGTTATAGATTAAAAGGTCCTGCAAAAGTATAATTTAGAATGTTCACTAAGGATTAGGGCAAAATAGTAATCCTTAACTATACCAAAAGGGAGTGTTAGCTATGAGTTTGGTTTATACAGTATTTGTTCCGCATCCACCCATCCTTGTCCCGGAGATTGGACAGGGAGAAGAACGTAAGAGTCAGGCAAGTTTAGATGCCTACCGAGAGATTTCGAGCCGTCTAGTTCGAGCGAAGGTCGAGACGATAATCTTAATTTCACCTCATGCACCGCTCACAAAGGTCGGTATTACACTCAGGACAGAGGAGGTTGTCCAAGGAAATTTTGCTCAATTTGGAGCTGCACAGCTAAGCTTTTCCTTTACCTGTGACACTACACTGATCGCGCAATTTCAGAAAGATTTGTCGGGAGTTGTTGCCATACAGGGGTCTATGGATCATGGCGCACTGGTACCCCTCTATTTCCTTCAAAAGGCAGGGTGGAGTGGGAAGGTTGTACTGTTAGGGATGCCCTTAGAGGGGCCAGAAGAGTATGGTTTGCGTATGGGTCAGATCCTAGATAAGCTGCCCGGACGCTATGCGTTGGTTGCCAGTGGGGATCTCTCCCATCGTTTGAAAGAAGATGGACCGTATGGATTTGATGCTGCTGGGCCGGAGTTTGACCAAGCAGTACTAAAAGCTCTTCAGCGGGACGCGAAAGAACTCACTAGTTTGTCAAATGATCTTATCGAAAATGCTGGCGAGTGTGGCTACCGGAGCCTGCGTTTGGCCCTGGCTGCTAAAGAAGGTGCCCCAGAAGTTTTGTCCTATGAAGGGCCGTTTGGCGTGGGGTATATGGTGGCAGATCTGTATCATTCATCCCCTTTGCCACAATGGGCGAGGCGCTGCTTAAACGCATATTTAATTAATGAGGATCCTGGTCTACTTCGTTTGCCTGATTCCCCGGAGTTTGCCGTGCGGAGAGGATGTTTTGTAACGCTAAAAAAGAACGGGCAACTGCGCGGATGTATTGGAACGACTGAGCCTTGGCAGGAGAATCTGGCTTTGGAAATTCAACATAATGCAAGGGCGGCAGGAACTGAGGACCCGCGGTTTCAGCCGGTTCAAGCAGATGAAATAGATACCCTAAGTTTTACAGTTGATGTGCTTGGGGACCTTGAGAAAATCGGAGGTCCAGATGAGTTAGATCCTTGGCGGTACGGAGTCGTTGTTCGTCAGGGTAGAAAAACTGGGCTTTTGCTGCCACATTTAGAAGGGGTCAATGCGGTTTCAGATCAAATAAGTATTGCTAAACAAAAGGCGGGGATTTCAGCGCAAGACCCAGTGGATCTTTGGCGCTTTGAGGTCAAGCGGCATTATGAGTAAAATAAATCTGGGAGACAGGGGGACGGGAGACAGGGGGACGGTTCCTCTGTCTAGACCCCTGTCTAATAAAGAAAAAGAATCCTACAGCGCGAGTTGTCTTTTGTGTCCCCAACATTGTCAATTAAGGCCTGGGCAGGCTGGGCGGTGTCATGCACGAGAAAACCGCGAGGGAGAGATCATATCGCTGACTTATGGCGAAGTGGCGGCCTGGAATCTGGACCCGATTGAGAAGAAGCCCCTTTACCACTTCTATCCTGGTTCTTCAATCTTTTCTGTTGGAGGATTTGGCTGTAACTTAAGCTGCTCGTTTTGTCAAAATCACGAAATATCTCAGAAACGTCAGGTTGGAAGAAAAGTGACTCCTGCGGAACTTGCAGCGCTTGCCGGGCAGGAGCGGAAATCGGTCGGGCTGTGTTTTACATATTCAGAGCCGAGTGTGTGGTTTGAGATGATCCGGGATACGGCCCCTTTGGTTCGTGCTCAGGGCGGGAAGGTGGTTCTGGTTAGTAATGGCACGATTTCCCCACGGTTTATTGAGGAGCTTATTCCTTGGCTGGATGCAGTGAATATTGATATTAAGGCGTTTTCAGAGGAGTTTTATAAGAGTTATTGCGGAGGGAAACTGGCTTGGGTTCTGGATAATGTTGAGCGTTTAGCTGGGCGTGTTCATCTGGAAATTACAACACTTGTCATTCCGGGGGCCAATGATGATCCTAAAGAGATCTCAGATTTGGCTCGTTGGTTATACCAACTTGAGGTTCCACTAGCCTGGCATTTGAGTGCCTACCATCCAGCTTATCGGCTCGCGCTTCCACCAACGGATCGACAAACTTTAGAGCGCTTATGGAATCTTGGCAGAGAGTGGCTTCCTTATGTGTATTTAGGGAATGTCACCGGAGGGGATACGACGTTTTGTCCTCAATGTGGAGAAGCTGTAATTCGGCGTGAACCTGCGCTGGTGAATCGTCTGGAACGAGGGTGTTGTCCAAAATGTGGGAAGGGTATTTTCGGGGTTGGTATGGATTAAAACACAAGCACTTCTTAGAACAGTTGAAAACGCTATATAAGATAGCTCTCATAAGAGGGCTATTTTATATAGCGTTGTAGTTCTGATAGAGATAATTACAATAATGGATCTTTTGGGTATACATACAATATCTTATTATCGTAGTCAAAAGTTGAACGAGTACCATCTATAGAATTTATAACACTACCATCAGTTATTCTTCTTAGGGAATATTTTTCTTTGTGAATATTCTCCGTAAGAATAATTTCATTATCTATATAGATAACTCTTTCAGTAGTTTCAAAAATTTTAGCGTTTGCTGCAATATCATATATATGAACATCTTGTTCCGAAATGTTGCAAATCATGATTTCATTGATGTCAGGTATATGCCATTCATCATCTCCATTTTTCTGTTCCTGTACGCCATAGATTTTATTATCTGAATATAATATTGAATCGTATAATTTGTCTGAATTAACAATATTTACCTGACCTGTCCCAAGGTTTAAAATTTTTATTTGCGTTGTTTTCCCGCAAAATGATTGAATTGCATAAACCATTTCTGTGCTACCAATGTTATCCCAATCAGTAATAATTTCCAAAGACCTATGTAAATCACAGCTATCAAGGATGTCTTTATTAGTAATACCAACTCCGGTTTCAATATTTTCAATAAAATCTTCAGTTTTAGATACTATTAATGTTTCTAAATGATCAAAGTACTCTTCAAAAGTGCCTTGCTTTAAACTATCTTCCCATATATCCTTTTTTTCATTTGGTTGGATTCTTCCAGTTTTTATTATAAGATACTTCCCATTATCAAATAACAGTATTTCTCGCACTCGCAACAAGGTATCAAAATCACAAATTTTATCAGGTATAACAAATGTATTTTTTGTACGTGAATCAATAAGTATCATTCTTTCAAAATACGGTTTCCCATATTTGCGCTCAGGTTGAGGCATCATTAATATAGCATATCTTTCTGATAACCCGATTATTTCTGTCCCCAATATTACTTTGTATTTTTTATTAATTGCAGTAATACCCGTATCAATACTAATAATACTCTCTTCATGCCCAGTAACACAGTTCAATTTATGTACACTAACACTATGGTTGCGTCCATTTATTTCTACATATGCAAAGTAGATAGTCCTCCCAGAAGATACACGGGTAATTATTTCAGCGGGCTTGTCAAATCTAAACTTTTTTAATTGATTTAATCTATAGTTAAATTTTTGCACTCCTGGAAAACGATATGGGCGTTTATAGTTACCTTCTCTTTCTAATTCTAAAAAAAATTTCTGATCATCAAATGATAAGTTAGACATAAGATTTCTATCTTCAAATAGCTTATCATAGCCTCTTATTATTTGTATCATTTGCTTTCCCAACTTTCTTTATTATTAGGAATTTTGTCTATTAAACTTCATTTTGCACAATTTTTATTTGGCCCTTTAAATCACTTTTGTCAGTTGTTGCGAAAACATTACTTAACCCCAATGTCAAAAGGGATGAGAGACAAGAGACGGGGGGGCGGTTCTTCTGTCTAACTTTTCAAAAGTCGATTGATCTTATCCTTGTTCAGACCAGTAATGATTGACATTTTTCTGAAAGATAGATTGGTTTTTTCTCTAAATTCTTTTAACATCTTAGCAAGTTCTACCTTAGGGCACTTGTCAAGATCAATCCCACTTTCTAGTAAGGCTTTTTCAAATAGTTCCTTCGCCATTACTTCGTCAATTATGTCATTGTCATCGGGTATATCAATAAACGATTCCGGTGGTAATAAGTTGATATCGCATTTGAAGATTCTCTGGGCGATTTCTTTGTCAGGTGAAAACATTCCTAAAATGGTGTCCATATCTAACATTTTTGAAAAATGGTTTTTATCCAAATAACTATTGTAGCTGCTCCATGGATATTCATAGGCAGTTTTAACCATATTAGCCTTAACAGGGTTCTGATGTATATACCTAGTCAATGAAATCAAATACCCTTCTTCTTCAATAGCTTCGCTTCTGAATCGATCATGAAATAGGTGTCCAATTCGGTTATATTTTTTATTGAAGTAATTGACATAGCTTACAGTGATTCGTTTCATCACTAAAGCTATGTCCTCAATTCCCTCACTAATGAGCAAATGAATATGATTGTCCATAAGGCAGAAGGCATGTAGGTGAAATTTAGCGCCCTGCTTTTTTTCGTAAAGAGTATCCATAAAGCGATACCGATCTTCGTCATCGCGAAATATATTCCTTCGCTCGTTGCCGCGAATCATAATATGATAATAACCACTTTGGCCTTTTTGGCGTTGTTGCCTTGGCATTTTTAGCACCCATTATTATTCTAATTAACGGAGTATTTGGAGTCAAGACGGAAAATACCGTACTATGATTCTTGTTACGCTGTTTTTCAGACAGAAGAACCGTCCCCCTGTCTAGAAGAACCGTCCCCCTGTCTACCCTGGTGAATCGTCTGGAGCGAGGGTGTTGTCCGAAATGTGGAGAAGGCATTTTCGGAGTGGGGATGGATGGAGACTAATAATAACGAAGGACGAGGTACACCGCGGAAATTAAAATGGAAATGACCATGATGGGGAAACCTACTTTAAGGAATTGGATATAGCTTATTTTGACGCCATTTTTCTCAGCAATTCCTGCCACGATGAGATTGGCAGAGGCTCCGACTAAGGTTCCGTTTCCGCCAAGACAGGCGCCTAAGGCCAAAGCCCACCATAGGGGCTGTGTTTGCGCGGGAGTGAACTGGCTGAGTAGGGCAAGTTTTTGAATCAAGGGAATCATCGTTGCGACGAAGGGGATATTATCGAGGACTGAAGATAGTAGGGCCGATATGAAAAGAATCAACATGGCCATTAGAAGGGGATCGCCTTGAGTTAAGCTCATGCTCCACTCTGCCAATCGGTCCAGGACTCCGACTTCAATAAGTCCTCCGACAAGAACAAACAAACCAGCAAAGAAAAAGAGCGTGGGCCATTCTATGGATAGGAAAACATCTTCGGGTTCTTCATGGGTCCAGATCATCAGGAGCATGGCCCCACTGAGGGCAATGGTGGCTGTTTCAAGGTGAAGAATGGAATGCAAGGAAAAACCCAAGATGACGATGCTTAACACGAAAAGACTTTTCTTGAGCAAGGTAAAGTCCTTAATTTCGTCCCATTCATTTTGAACCATTAGTTTAGTCTTTAATTCCTCTTTAGTGACCAACTTACGATGATATATGATGTAGAAAATGATTAGAGTAACAATGACGACGATGAGAATAATGGGAGCAAGATTAATAATAAAGTCCATAAAACTGAGGTGTGTCTGCCCGGCGATCATTATATTAGGCGGGTCTCCGATGAGGGTTGCCGTACCTCCAATATTGCTCATAATAATTTGGCTGAAGAGGAAGGGGATCGGATCGACTTCTAGTTGATCAGCAATGGAGAGGGCTACTGGGACAATTAATAAGACGGTTGTGACGTTATCCAATAGCGCAGATAGGAAAGCAGTGAGCAAGGACAAGGCAAGCAGAAGTAATAGGGGATCCCCCTTTACCTTTTTACTAACCCAGATGGCAAGGAAGGAGAAGAGGCCTGATCGTCGGGTCAGATCAACGATGATCATCATGCCGATTAGTAAACCTAAGGTGTTCCAATCAATGTAATGAATCGCCTTTTCTTGAGTAAGGACACCAAGGATAATCAGCAGTGAGGCACCGAAAACTGCGGTCACTGCGCGAGGGACTTTTTCCGTAATTATGAAGAAATAACTGAAAATAAAGATACTGATGGCTATTCCTATGAGCATTAATACACCTCCAAAGACTTCGGTACCTAATATTCCCAAAATAAAAGAGAGTAGTCTTAAACGACTACTCTCCCCAGAGAAGTTCCATGCTTGTAGTCTGGCAATCTTAGCTTAAGTTCAAAAACTACTTATTTTAAGAAGTAATCTTAGAGATTAAACCTTAGACCCATGACTTTAGCGTCCTTCGCTTTCGCGGAGTTTGCTCCAACCGAACCTATTAATTATTAAATTACTCTAGAATTACATTGGAATCATACCTTGTACATTTTATTATACCAAGAAATGTTAGGAAGCGTCAAATGATTTGGAAGGATTAACTTATGAGGGAAAACAATTTCTCGGATAGAATTCAAAGTTTGATCAAATAATAAACTTTGAAATAAGGTTTTCATCTTTTTATAAAAAATCATCGTAAGGGGGTTTCCAAAATGTTTAAGCATGTTAAGGATATGGAGTATACGGTACATGTCGATCGACCAGATCCCCGATTTGCCGTCTTGTTGTTGGAGCAATTTGGGGGTGGCAATGGTGAACTTAAAGCAGCCATGCAGTATTTTTCGCAGAGTGTAGGGTGTAATGATCCGAAAATACGAGATTTACTGCAAGATATTGCAGCAGAGGAGTTAAGTCATTTGGAAATGGTTGGCGAGGCCCTAGCAATGCTGATTGGTCCCGTTGATAGCATTCCCAGGGATTTCCCGGCGAATCATATGGCTTTGCTTGGGGGTGGGCCGCTCCTCGTTAACTCTGCCGGAGTACCCTGGACATCAAACTTTGTAAACTCAACTGGAGATATATTTACGGATCTTTCGGCAAATGCAGGAGCAGAACTGCGGGCTAAACTCATCTATGAACGGCTTCTGCAACAAACCGATGATGCTGGGGTCAAAGACATGATTCGTTTCCTCCTAAGCCGCGAAGAAGCTCATAACTTCTCTTTCATGCAAGCAATTGAGACATTGATAGGAAGCGGAGTCAACAAAGACTTCAGGGATTCCGACTTCTCTAAGAAATACATGAACATGTCGACTGGCTCGGGAGATAGTCGAGGACCTTGGAACCAGGGTAACGAGACCTCCTATGAGGATAACCCAAATGAGAAGTATGGCGGGCCAGCTCAGTACGGCAAGGATCCGCAACCAGTCGGAACGAAGGAAGTTGCGCCGGGATATAATGATAACACAAGAAACAATCCACAATATTCTCAGCCTCAGCCTAAACATTAGTAAGTTCGGAGGGCTTAGTGAACTCGCTTACTCTAAAGTTGAACATTGGGGCTTCGGTGAGGGATTCTACTCCCACCGAAGTGGAAATCGGAACACCTACTTATAGAAATGGGTGTTCCAGAATTGATTAATACCTGTGTCTCATTTCTTAGTAGCATAGACTGTTTCAACAGCGAACTAAATTATTATAACGGGTAATTAGGGGCACGAGTATAAACTCGCGTCCTTTTGTTTCTTAAACGTGACTGCCAAATATTTCTGTTTGACTACATAAAAATTATAGAGTAATATAATTCATAGGCGAAATAAACGTATACGAAATATACGGATACGAAATATTCGCCAATAAAAAACCTAGGTGAAATAGTTAAATAAAATGGAGGTAGCAATGGAAAACCTAAATGAAAGCACGAAAGTCGCCAACTTATTTCAGGAAGTAATGATCCTTTTTAAACAGAGTATGAGTAAAGTTTTTGAGGATTCAGGTATTACTGCAATACAGGGCATGCTACTTCGAATCTTAAGTATGGAAAAGAGGATCAAGATAACCGAACTCAGTAGTAAGCTTAGTTTACCTAATAGTACCGTATCGGGAATTCTCGATCGGCTCGAAAAACAAGAAATGGTGGTAAGAGAACGAAGTCAAGAGGACCGAAGAGTTGTCTATGTAAGTATTTCCCCTCACTTTAAGGGTATCCATCAAGACATTCATGAAAAATTAAAGCTTAATATAGAAAACGTGATGAATCAAGGTAGCTCAGAAGACCTTGATAATATTTTTAAGGGTTTGAATACCCTTAAAAAACTTTTAATTGATCCTGAAAAATAACCGTTAATAATTTGAAATAAAGGAGAAGATAAGATGATCAAATTGTTTAGATTTCTAAAACAATACACTGTACACATTTCAGTTGTGATCGTGCTTTTGTTTATACAAGTTCTTTCAGATCTTTATTTACCTACCCTAATGGCAGATATTGTTGACAAAGGTTTAGCTACTAAAGACATTAACTATATTCTCAAAATTGGTGGTTTCATGTTGCTCATTGCAGCAGGCGGAACTTTATGTGCAATTTTGGCGACTTATCTCTCCTCAAAGGCGGCCGTGGGTTTTGGAAAAATATTGAGAGAAAAGATTTTTACTAAAGTTGAAAGCTTTTCCTTACATGAGTTCGATAAATTAGGAGCAGCCACACTGATTACCAGAACGACGAATGATGTAACACAAATTCAGCAAGTATCCATTTTGATCCTTAGTATGATGATTACGGCACCTTTAACTTGTATTGGTGGCGTGATTATGGCCTTGAAACAAGATACTTCGTTAGCCTGGGTACTTGTGGTGGCAATTCCAATCCTGTTTGGTATCATTGGGATTACCTTGAAAAGAGGTTTACCGTTATTCAAGGTAATGCAGGAAAAAATAGATAAATTGAATCTTGTTTTACGGGAAAAACTTACGGGAATCAGAGTCGTACGTGCTTTTAACCGCATTGAAAAAGAAAGAGTGCGATTTGATGATGCTAATGCAGACCTGATGGACAACGCTGTTCAGGTCAATATCATCATGGCTGTCCTAATGCCGTCAATGATGTTGATTATGAACTTGACCACTGTGGCCCTTATTTGGTTTGGCGCACTTAGAATAGACGCCGGAACAATGCAAATTGGATCACTTTTAGCCTTTATTCAATATGCTACGCAAATATTATTCTCGTTACTCATGCTGGTCATGTTATTTATCATGGTTCCTCGTGCTCAAGTTTCGGCAGTGAGAATCAATGAGGTACTGGAAACAGAGCTGGATATCGTTGATCCTAAGAAATCAAAATTAGCGAATAATGAAAAAGGTTTCGTGGAATTTAAGGAAGTTTCGTTCAGATATCCGGGCGCGGACCAACCAGCGCTCAACAATATAACCTTTAGCGCAAAGCCAGGTGAACTAACAGCAATCATTGGGGGTACTGGTTCAGGTAAATCGACATTAATTAATTTAATTACCCGTTTCTATGACGTTGAAAGCGGTAGTGTTTTGGTTGATGGAGTCGATGTTCGAGAAATGAGTCAGAAGGTGCTACGGGCTAAGATCGGTTTTGTTCCTCAAAAGACAGTCCTTTTTTCGGGGACCATTGCTGAAAATATTAAATACGGCAAAGAAAATGCTACCATGGCCGAGATTGAGCATGCAACTCAGGTTGCCCAAGCAACAGAGTTTGTCTCCGGGCTAGAAGCTGGCTTCGATCATCCTATTGCCCAGGGAGGAACCAATGTTTCTGGAGGTCAGAAGCAACGTCTCTCGATCGCCCGCGCTTTAATTCGCAAGGCAGAGATCTATATTTTTGACGATAGTTTTTCCGCCCTAGATTTTAAAACCGATGCTAAGCTACGGGCAGCTCTTAAGCCTGAAATCGCAGATGCTACGGTGTTTGTTATTGCTCAAAGCGTTTCAACCGTTAGATATGCTGATCGAATTATAGTCTTAGATGAGGGCCAGATCGCTGGTATTGGGACTCATAAAGAACTGATAAATACCTGTAAGGTATATCGTGAGATTGTAGCTTCACAGCTGTCAGAGGAGGAATTAGCATGAGCGGAGAACGTAAAGATGATAAACCGCAACAAGGTTTTGGTGGAAAACCAGGGGGGCCTGCGGGAGCCTTGGGAAGACCAGTAGAAAAAGCCAAGAATTTCAAGGGAACCCTATCCAGGCTGCTTAGATATTTAAAACCGCAGAGAACTAAATTTATTGCAGTATTTATATTTGCCATACTGAGCACAATTTTTAGTACTATCGGGCCAAAAATTATGGGTAAGGCAATCACGAAAATAGCAGAGGGCTTTGGGGCTAAAATGATGGCTGCGAAGATGAATCTGCCCGCTCCAGCCATGGATTTCACGTATATAGGTCAGATCGTGCTAATTCTATTAGGGTTATATCTTATTAGTGCCGCATTTAGTTATCTGCAACAATATATTATGGCAGGAGTTGCCCAAAAGACAGTTTATAATATGCGTAAAGAAGTGGATGAAAAGCTTTCACGCTTACCGCTTAAGTTCTTTGATGCTAGAACACATGGCGAAATCTTGAGCCGTGTTACCAATGACTTTGATAATATTTCAACAACGCTACAACAAAGTCTTACCCAACTGATTACTTCTATTGTAACGATTATCGGTGTTGTTGTAATGATGCTTTCCATAAGCCCTTTATTAACACTGATTGTTATTTTAACGCTACCACTTTATATTTTGGTAACTATGAATATTGCCAAACATTCTCAGAAACACTTTGCTGCTCAACAGAAATCACTTGGAGAACTTAATGGGCATGTTGAAGAAATGTACACTGGGCACAAAATTGTCAAAGCTTATGGCCGTGAGGATGAATCCATCGAAACCTTTAATGCTATTAACGCTAAACTCTATACTGCCGGCTATAATGCACAGTTTATTTCAGGTATAATAATGCCTTTAATGAGATTCGTCGGTAATCTCGGGTACGTTATTATCTGTGTCGTCGGTGGGATTTTTGCAACCAAGGGGACCATAACAATTGGCGATATTCTAGCCTTTATTCAGTATTCCAGACAATTTACAATGCCAATCGTTCAGACTGCCAATATAGTCAATATTATTCAATCGACTGTGGCCTCTGCTGAGCGTGTTTTTGAACTTTTAGATGAGGTTGAAGAATTACCAGATCATGCTGAAGCGAAAGTTCTAGCCTTCCCTAAGGGAGAAGTGAAATTTGAAAACGTCGATTTCAGCTATAAAGAAGAAGTGCCACTAATCAAGAACATGAATATAGATGTCAAACGGGGACATACAATCGCTATCGTTGGGCCAACTGGTGCGGGTAAAACGACACTTGTTAATCTATTGATGCGCTTCTATGAATTAAATGCTGGGAAAATTTCGATAGATGGAGTTGATATCAGAGATATCAAGCGTGGTGCTTTACGCAGTATGTTCGGTATGGTGCTTCAAGATACGTGGCTCTTTAACGGTACTATTATGGAAAATGTCGCTTACGGTCGTGAAGGTGCTACAGAAGAAGAGGTCATACAAGCAACAAGAGCAGCTCACGCCCATCACTTCATTAAAACACTTCCGGATGGTTATAATACCATTTTAAATGAAGAAGCTTCAAATATCTCGCAGGGTCAAAAGCAACTTCTGACGATTGCACGGGCAATCCTGGCAAATCCTGCAATCTTGATTCTTGATGAAGCGACAAGTAGTGTTGACTCAAGAACTGAGGTTTATATTCAAAGAGCTATGACGGAACTTATGCATGGCAGAACAAGCTTTGTCATTGCCCATCGGCTTTCTACGATCAGAGATGCAGAATTAATACTAGTTATGAACAAAGGAAGTATTATTGAAATGGGTAACCATCTTGAACTTCTAGCTCAGAAAGGTTTCTATGCAGATCTTTATAACAGTCAGTTCAGCGGAGCAAATTTAAATGATGAAGTAGTTTAATAAGTATAACCTGAAAGGGGCACGAGAGTAATCTCGTGCCCCTTTCAGGTTTAACCATGTTTCTTAGCTCCACCGATATGAAAATGAGAACGCTCATGAATGAGGTTTACATCTAAGAGAAGTTTTTGGTCACTTAGGATGTCAAATGTTGCGCCATCTGCAGCGACCGTGTGGTTTTCGCGCAAGACGACCACTCGCTGGGCGATTTCCTCTACAATGGAAAGGTCGTGAGTTGCGGTGATAATCGTTTTTCCTGCGCTTTGCAGGGATGAGAGGAATTCAACGAGCCAGAACTGAGTACGCGGGTCGAGGCCATTCGTAGGTTCATCAAGAAATAGAACTTCGGGGTTGGCGGTAAGAACACACGCCAAGGCAACTTTTTTCTTCTCCCCACCACTAAGTTTATAGGGAGGTCGGTCTAACATGGATGTTATTCCTAGTAGGTCAGCCGTATCAATAATTCGTTGTTCAACTTCTTCGACAGAAAGCCCGAGCTGTAGAGGCGCAAAGGATAACTCATCCCGAACAGTTGCCGAGAATAGTTGGGCATCAGAATTCTGAAAAATGAAACCCACACGTTGGCGAAACTCGGATAGGAATGAAGGATCTTGCAGCTTTTTTTCTGTAAGTTCCCGTCCAAAGGCCACGATTTTCCCGGACGTGGGATGCACAAGACCCGCAAGAATCTTCAGTAGTGTGGACTTCCCGCTTCCATTGGCTCCGAGAATTACGAGGCTTTGGGTTGCGGAAAGCTGAAGATTAATATCGGATAGAACGGGATGCTCGGGAATATAGGCGTAGGAAACAGCTGTTAATTGGAATAGAGGGACGGTTTGTTTAGACAAGTTTTTATCCTCCTAAGACTTTGTCGGCAGCATATAGCGATAAACAGAGCATAAGGCTGACACCTATGCTAAAGACGTCCACCCAGCGCAATTGGAAACGCTGAAGGGTATAAATTTCACCGGTATATCCCCGCGCGATCATAGAGGTATAGACATCCTCGCTCATTTGTAGAGATTTACCGAAAAGGTTTGCAATGGAAGAACCAACAAATCGCCGTTGTTCCGCCCCAGAAGAATGTCCAGCATCTCGTGATTTGCGCGCTAAGAACATGTCTTCAAGGAGGGTGATAAGCACGAAAATATAACGGTAGGTCATTTCCAGAGTTACAATGAAAATCTTAGGTACGAAAAAGGTGCGTAATGCGCGCAGGAGGTTGTTCCAGCGTGTTGTTAGGGTGAGGAGGACGGCGAGAGTTACAGAAATACCTACCCGACTGATCAGGAGAAGTGCTCCCCAAAAGCCCTGGCGAGTAATGATTAATTCAGCAGGAAAATGGAGTGGCCCGATGTGGAGTGGGGTTGAGAAATCCCAAAGGACCCAGAGGGGATCACCTGGGCGTACCCAATTAAATAAGGAAGGAATGACCATGATGCCTGTAAATAATGGAACTACGAACCAAACCCGCTGAACTAGGAACCGAGTAGGAACCTTGGATAATGTAGCGAGAATCAGAATAACCAGGTACACCCCCCAAAGTATAGGGAGATGGCGCAGGAGATTGACAGTTACGAGGAGTGAGAAAATGGCGAGCAGTTTCATCCGGGGGTCCATAGCTTGCAGGAATCCAGGGCGAAGAGCGATCTCCTCAGAATATACGGACTCCCTTACTAAACTAATAATACCTTGCAGAGTTTTTTGAATAAAGTTAGATTTCTTTGCTTTTATTGAAGAAGCGGGTGGAAGTGAACTATTTTTCTGAAGCCAAAGAGGAAGATCCATTTTTATTATCTCCCATTCATTATTAAATGTCGGTTCTCTCTAAAACAATACGGTGACTGAGAAGGGTCATATCTTTAATTCTGGCTTGGATAAACATTTGTTTACCGAAAATGTCCATGAGTTTCAGACCGTTTTCATAGGGTTCAATGGTATCGACAGACTCCATGAACAATACTTCGTTTTCACCATCTTTGATATAGGCATTCGCTTCACACATTATCGTTTGGCCTCCTTTTTTCGAAAATTAAAGAAAAGCATATCGTGCCTTTACCATCCTCCAATTTCTGATTTGACTCGCAAATAGATCACCATCCTTCGTAGAATGAAAAAAGACCATGGAAAGTATGACCAGACTTACTGTCAGGTCAAGACCTCCATGGTCTCGTTTATCATAATGAATAGTTTCTATGGTAATAGTATTCTACATCGAGGAGTTAATTCCTGCTGTGAATTTAAATTTTTATGGTTTTTTACTTAGCGGCCGTTTCAAGAAGATCTCTATTCTGTGTCGAGGAGTCGGAATCTACACTGAGAAGCTTGGTCATTTCTTTTTTGAGGTTGTCCAAGGAAATAGGGTACGGTTCGATTGGTACTTGAGTGAATTCGAAAAACTCGAGGAGGTCCATGTCGTCTACAGGTATCCCCCAGTCGAGCAAAAGTATTTTGTCATAGAAACCAAAGTTTTGTCTACCATCTATCTCGTCCCAGCCAAGTCCGGTAATAAAAATCTCTTTCCATCTTGTTAACCATGCGCTAGTGGTATAGAAGATATTGGCTTCCTTATTTAATTCTTTCATCTTATCCCCAAGAAGTAACTCTAAACAATTAGCCCTGGGGACAATTTGACCGTCATATTCTTTGGCGATTATATCCATATCAGGGTGGCATCTATCTCCTACCAAGATAAGCGGCTTACCTATGTGGCTGGTTTCATCGAGCTTTTCTCGCAGGGCCTCTTCTAATCGGTCTATATTAACATGCAACGCGGCGTCTATGAAAACTATCTTGTTTTGCAAACCCATTTCTTGCATTACTTGTGTAAGTTCATTCTTAAGTATTGAACAAGCAATAAACACTTTTTCCAATCTTAACACTTCCTTCTTTTTGGATGTCCTGCTTTTTAGGGTGCTCAAGTTCAGTGGTATTATTTGTGCAATTAGACTTTTCAATAAACCATTGGCCTTATCATCTTCCAATTGTTGAGCTGATTTGTACAATCACCATACTTTGTAAAATGAAAAGGCCATGGAATAATGACACGACTTAATGTCAAGTCAACCTCCAGGCCTCATGTTTCATTAGGAATTTGATTATGTTAATAGTATTCTACATAAAAAGAGTAAAACCCTTCAACGTTGGATGTCTATTATGACGTTTTTATTCACCGCGAGAAATTAATTTTTTAGAGCAGGTATATTTAGCAGGGATTTGAAAGGGTTTGTAGAATACTATAACAAAAGATATTGCAGAGCAAGACCATGAAGGTGTTTGCAGAGACCATGGAGGTTTGACTCATAGAGTCAACTCTGTGGTCTTTTTTGTTTTCTTTAATGAAAACATTTTTCTAAAATCTAACCATAAAACGAATAACTTAATCACCGTCTAAATAAGAGAAAGATGAGAGGTGTCGTATGCATATTCCTGACGGATATCTTAGTCCCCAAACAGATGCAGTCCTTGGCATTCTTAGTGCAATCACAGCGGCAGTGGCCGCCTCAAAAACAGCAAGTACGGTTCGAGCTAAGTACATTCCTATGCTTTCAGTAGGTGCAGCCTTTTCCTTCACTATTATGATGTTCAATATTCCCATTCCCGATGGAACGACCGCCCACGCCGTTGGTGGATCGTTGCTGGCTGTTATTTTAGGACCTTGGGCAGCCATGATCTCTGTGTCTATAGCCCTAATTATTCAAGCGCTTTTCTTTGGAGACGGCGGGATTCTTGCCTTGGGTGCAAATATCTTTAATATGGCGGTTGTCATGCCCTTTGTCAGCTATGGAATTTATCAAATCATCGCTGGGAAAAGCGACACATTTTCCAAACGTCGCATGATTGGAGCGGGAATTGCTGGATACATCGGAATTAATGCGGCAGCCCTTTGCGCTGCGATTGAATTTGGGCTACAGCCTATTCTTTTCCATGCTGCTAATGGAATGCCTCTTTACAGCCCCTATGGACTTGGAGTAGCGATCCCTGCGATGGCCTTTGCTCATCTTACCGTCGCTGGACCAGTTGAGGGAGTTGTGAGCGGATTGGTTATTGCCTATTTGCAACGTACTAATCCAGTGCTGCTTCAGATGCGAAGCGACTCAGAAAAATCAACATCATACATTCCTTATGGCCGGTATATTGCTGGTTTGATCGTTGTTGCCTTGCTAACACCTCTTGGATTGTTGGCCTCTGGAACGGCTTGGGGTGAATGGGGCGGAAAGGATTTGCAAGCTCAACTCGGGTTCGTTCCTAGTGGGCTTGAAAGGCTAGGAGCTTTCTGGAACCATATCTTATTCAAGGACTACGGGGTTGCAGGCTTAGATCAAACCTTTTGGCAACAAGCCCTTGGCTATATAATATCAGCCTTTTTCGCCTTATTGGTCATCGGGATGATCGGTTTTGCTATCCAACGTTTTGCTCGTAAATCAGAGAAGCATGCTTAATTTATTTTTCCCATGGGATTGTCTTTAGTAATGCTTTTTAATCGTTGAATTTACCCCATGAGAATCCAGAGATATTCTTTGGATTTTCATGGGGTAATTATACTTTAATTTGTTATGCTTGGCCGAATTAATTGGGACTTGTCATTTTCTTTCATATGCCTAAAATAGAAAAATCCGAAGAGGTCGTTAAGTTTACATGTTTTGCGTCTCGAACGGGAATTATATTAAGGTGAATAATGATTCGTAGAGGAGGCCTTTAAACAAATGCCAATGATTAATTTTGATGGTCCTGAACTAACTATTGACCAAAAAAGGAGCCTAATTCACGGAATGAGTCAAGCTGCTTCTCAGGCTTTAGGAATCCCGATGGCCGCGTTTACCGTAACACTAGATGAACACGACTATAGTAACATGGGTATTGGTGGCGAGGTGTTGACGGAATCGGTTTATTGGAGTAAATACAAAGAACTAAAGGATTAAGTATGTTGTAATTCTATTGTTCGGAGCGGCCTCTTTGGGAGGTCGTTTTTTGTTACACTTTAGCATAATTTATGGTAAGATAATTCCTAATAGGGAAAGAAGATATAGAAATCAAAACAAATGCCTGATGGTACCAAATAACAAAGCGAAAACAAATTCTATGACAAGAGAGAAGGTGTCTAATGCCTACTAAAAAAGATCTAGAACGCATATTGGAGAATCGGGATTGGGAGCAACTTAACGGTTGGGCCAAAGAAACTAAGAACGTGTTGCGCCTTCTGATGAACCGAATTTATGTTAACGATGGGATTACCTTCTGGCGAGCGGTAGAGGCCTTAGGCGTTGTCACGCATAAAATTGATCAGGAAGAGCCGACTTATGCCCTTGAACTTGTACGGCGTTATTTTTGGATGCTCAATGATGAATCAGGGGGGACAGCTTGGAATGCTTCCGAGGCATTAGGGAGCCTTATCTCTCATTGCCCGGAGACATGCGGGCAGTTTAATTGGATGTATTCCGGGTTGCTAGAAGATGAAAGCTTAAGCGATGGTGTGTTGTGGGGACTGGCTCAATTAGCCCAGAAAGCTCCCCGTTTGGTGGATCCCTTAGAAGAACGGATAAGGCCCTTCTTAGAGTCAGAAGATTCGCTGACGCGAGGTTTGGCAGCTTTGACCTATGCGCTGATGAGGGTCTCTCGAGATGGATTTGAACTTCATCATGCAGAAGGCTCTAAGTGGAGCATCCCCTTGGATCTTGATAATCGTTTAGTAAATGATCAAAATTCAATCGAAATTTATCAAGACGGATCCTTGATAAGCTATCAGGTTCTTGAACTTTGGGGCGCCAAAACCGTTACTTTCTGGACGGAAAGGGTGAATATCAAAGACCTTGAGGTTGAGTTAACAGTTGCCTCCACCTCAGAAGGGGTGTGCTGGTTGGGACTTGGTCCAGCGGCTGAAGAAGAGAAGTCCTTACGGACTTGGGCCTCACGTTGGTTTCCAAAATGCTTTTTAATTCGTATGCGCGAGCCCAATAATGAAGCTATCTGTCAGTTTCAAGAGTATCTTGTTGGAACCCGCAAGGAGTTTACGATCCCCCTTAATCAGGTAGGTACACCTTTTCAACTTCAAGTTTGGGAAGAACTCCTGCGCATCCCGTACGGGGAGACCCGTAGTTATGGTGATATAGCCACAAAAGTAGAAAATATAAAAGGGCAGAGAGCGGTGGGTATGGCTAACCACAGAAATCCAATTGGAGTAATGGTGCCCTGCCATCGTGTGATCGGTAAAAACGGGAATTTAACGGGCTATGCCGGAGGCTTGGATATTAAGCAAAGGCTTTTAGAACTGGAAGGGGCTATCCTGCCTTTAATAAGCGAAAGAACTAAGGAAAAGAGTTCGGGAAGGGGAAATATGGAAAAGATGGAGAATGGGTCCCTTTTTATGGGGGTTGAACATATTGGAATTAAGGCTTTGAATATGGAAAAGGCTCTTCGGTTCTACATAGAGGCGCTCGGATTTAAGCTTTTATACCGAATCAAACCCGGTGAGGTGGAATTGGTGTTTCTGGAATTAGGTTGTACTGTTGTGGAACTGGTTGAAGTTATTGATGGCCGACATTTTGAGGATGGGGTTGTCAATCACTTGGCTATCCGTGTATCAGACATTTACAAAGCTATCGAGCACTTAAAAGCTCATCAGGTGGAGATGACTTCTTCAGAGCCTATGGCCTTAGGAGAAGGAAGGTATAACTTCTTTTTCCGTGGCCCGAGCGGAGAAAAACTCGAACTTTATCAGGGTTAGCGCAGGAATTTTTGGAGCATCTACTAAAATGTAGGTGCTTTATAATTTTTATTATGTACCAATAGAAAGCGGTGAAGGTAATTTGCTGGGCGATGCCGAAAAGTAAGAGATTACACTATAAATTGGAGTTAACACTCAATAGCCGAGCAGAGCTTAATTTGGTTCCTGATATAGCTACGGCCTTCTTGAAATGACTCTCGTTAAAATGGGAGGAAATAAATTTATGGGTAGGACAAAGTCCTGTTTGTTGTTCTGTATTGAAGAAGGAAGGTACGTACTGGATGTGACAGCTGTGGAACGGATTGTACGTGCAGTTGAAGTGACATTCGTACCCGATGCGCCTGCTTTTATTCAAGGTCTTATAAATGTTTCGGGAGAGATCGTCCCAGTAATTGACATGCGCCGGCGCTTGGGTTTACCGATTCGGGATATGGAGTTGAGTGACCGATTCATTTTAACTAACGTGGCTGGTAGGTTAAGGGCGCTTCTGGTGGATAGGGTGGAAGGGGTTGTCGAGCTGCCTACACATTCAGTAACAAGCGTGAGGAGTGCAGCCACAGATACTACACCAACAGCAGTGATCATCGATGGAAGTATTGTTCTGATACAAGAAATAGAGGCCTTTGTATCAGAAACTACTCCATTTCAGGTCGAAGGACAGTTGGAGGGCGGATACACATGGCTGAAGAATATTTAAACCAACTTGGCACCCTGATTGCAGAAAAAATGGGTTTGCAGTTCTCGGCGAATAGGTGGCAAGATCTAAGCCGGACCGTTCAAGCTCTGGCTAGGGAGCACGGTCAAGAGGATATCAAATTATTTGTTCAGTCTCTGATTGCGTCCTCGCTGACTGAACACCAGGTTAAAACTTTGGCTAGTCACCTTACGGTTGGTGAGACATACTTTTTCCGGGAGATGAAGAGTCTAGAGGCCTTCAGTGATCATGTTGTTCGGGGCTTGATTAAGCCCCAGTCAGGACAGAAACGTCGTCTCAGGGTCTGGAGTGCGGGTTGCAGTTCAGGCGAGGAGCCTTACACCGTTGCGATGCTGATCGACCAAATGATTCCCGAGGCTAATAAATGGGATATTCGTATTTACGGCACCGATATTAATTTGCAAGCTCTCGAAAAAGCTCGACGCGGGGTTTACACAAAATGGTCATTCCGGGGAACGTCGGACATCCTGCGGGATCGCTACTTCGACCCAGCTGAACAGGGAATGTATGCGGTGAAAGCTCGTTTCAAGGATATGGTTTCCTTTTCCTACCTGAATTTGGCTGTTGATGATTATCCTTCGATTCTAAACACTCAGGAGATGGATGTCATCTTCTGTCGGAACGTGATGATGTATTTCACGCCCCAGATGATTCGGCGGGTCATTCAAAGAATGCATCGCTACCTGGTGGAGGGGGGATGGCTCATTGTAGCCCCTAGTGAGACATCAACACTACTTGCTTCTGAGTTCTCTGCGGTTCAGTTCGAAGGTGCGACTTTCTATAGAAAAGCTAGCCAAGAGCCTTCTGGTTACAAGGTATGGGCTCCGGTGGTGCCGGTGGTGCCGATAGTGTCGGCACCGTTTGTACATACACCATCAATTTGGCCCGAAACTGTACCGGTATCCTCTGAGGTATTCCTAGTGGGATATCCAGCGCCCGAGCCGGAGTATAATGTTCGAAGATATGAAGATGCATTGGTCGCATACCAAGGTGGGCGTTACGATGAGGCGGTCGCACTCCTGCAGACAATTTTAGCTGAGAAGAGATACGGAGAACACCAGGTGAAGACTAATGGTAGCGTATTTGCCCTAATGGCTCGAGTCTTTGCGAATCAGGGAAACCTTGAACAGGCTGTTAAATGGTGTGAAAAGGCCATTTCTGCAAACAAGATCAATCCTGATTACTATTTTCTTCATGCCATGATTCTACTTGAACAGGGCCTAGAGAAGGCCGCTGTTCAAGCACTTAAGCGTTCCTTGTATCTCAATCAAGATTTCATTGCTGCCTATTACTTGTTGGGAACTCTTGCAGTCCGCGAAAACAGTCTAATAGATGCCGGCCGATATTTCCAGCAGGCTTTAGCGTTACTTCTCAATGTGCCAAAGGAAGATATCTTAGAGGAGTTGGATGGAATCACTGCCGGTAGGCTGATGGAAACCATTCAAACGGCGATGATTGAAGGAGCGATGAACTCATGAGTATGTCTAGGGAACAAACGAAAAAAATTTTACAGGCTAGGGCTAAGGTTCTGGCGCACGAGGGCAAAGATGAAACTGCCAGGGGTGAAAGCGTCAGGGTGGTAGAGTTCAATTTGAGCAACGAAAGGTATGCCATCGAGTCTATATATATACGGGAAGTACTCCCACTCAAGGAATTGACAGTCGTACCCTGTACCCCACCTTATATACTTGGGATCATCAACTTGCGCGGACAAATTCTTTCCATTATTGACTTAAGAGTCTTTTTCGATTTGCCTCGGGAAGCGGCAACCAGCGCTACCAAGATCATCGTGCTCAGTTTGAACGAGATGGAACTGGGAATTGTTGTCGATGAGGTAACTGGGGCACGTTCTATTACTCTTGATCATTTGCATGTGGGACCGCCGACCTTAACAGGCATCCGTGAAGTCTATTTGCGTGGCGTGGCAGAGGAAGACCTAGTATTTCTCGATGCGGCAAAGCTACTGACGGATAAGTTGATTGTGGTGGATGAAGAGGTCGAGGTTTAGCAAAACATATTGGCGAAAGGATTGAGCTTAAGGGATATCAATATGTAAAAGGAGAATGATCATGTTTAATCTTAAGAATATAAAAATAGGGAAGAAACTCGGGCTGGGATTTGGGATTGTTGCCCTTATTGTTATGATCGTTGGTTGTATCGGTTATTATGGGATGTCGCAAATGTCACAAGAGATGGGTGATATAGGTCAGAATCGTATTCCAGATCTTCAAAGCCTCGCTACTCTCAACTATGAACGCATGGCGGTCCGTGCCGATTCTCTGACGGTGGTCACATTAGAGTCTCAAGACAATGCGGATGATTCCCTACGACGTGTCTTGGCTAATCGCAAAGTAAGCTGGGGTATTGTGGATAGGGCGTGGGGCACTCTGTTAAGCACCCCACAACCGACTGATAAAGGAAGAGACCTAATTAAGCAGCTGGAAAGCGAATACAAGACCTGGCGAACTCTGTACGTTGATCTGGACGGGACTATTGAGCAGATTGCTCTCAACAACGATGCCAACCAAAAACGGATACTATATGCCAACTATAGGGATACTGTTGCGCGTATGATCCCGTTATCAGATACTATGGGTGCGACTTTCGATAGCATAACTGAAAACAACGTGGTTAATACCAATCAAGCAATTCAGAATAATATTGACCGAGCAAGTATTCTTAAATTAGTGAATCTAATCACTATTGTCATCAGCATTGTGCTGGTTATTGTCCTATCGGTGGTCATTACACGCAGTGTGAGCGTTCCGATTATGGCGTCTGTGGGGTTTCTGACCTGTATTAGCCAAGGTGATCTGGTCCAAGAGGTTCCCAAGATACTATGTGACCGAAAAGATGAGAATGGAGATCTTGCACGGTCTATGCAGACAATGGTTGAAAATCTCCGTACACAGATCCGTGATATTTCTCAGGTCTCCAATGGCCTTGTCTTTTCTGCCAGTGAGATAGCTTCATCGGTATCTCAGGTGACTAGCGGAGCACAAGAGAACTCTGCGGCGGTGATGGAGACTACGACGACTGTAGAAGAGGTCAAACAGACGGTAAACGTGACGAGCCAGAAGGCCAGGGACGTGGCAGATAAGGCTCAGCAGGGCCTTCAAGTGGCCCATGATGGGCGACAGACGTCTGAAAAGCTAGCTATTGGAATGCAGCATATCCGTGAACAAATGACTCAGGTCGCTGATACTGTAATGAAGCTCAGCGAGCAGAGTCAAGTGATCATAGAGATTACCACTACGGTTGAGGATTTAGCTGACCAGTCCAATCTTTTGGCGGTGAATGCTGCTATAGAAGCGGCGAAGGCAGGGGAACACGGCAAGGGCTTTGCAGTGGTGGCGCAGGAGATCAAGAGCCTTGCAGAACAATCTAAACAAGCCACTAAGCAGGTGCGGAGCATTCTAGGCGATATTCAGAAGGCAACCGGAGCCGCAGTGATGGCCACTGAGCAAGGAAATAAAGCGGTTGACGAGGGCGTGAAAGAAGCAACGAGGGCAAGAGAATCAATCCAAGCGTTGAGCATGAACTTTGCAGAATCGACTCAATCCGCTGCTCAAATCGCAGCTGCCAATAAGGAGCAGCTCATGGCCATCGATCAGGTAACGACAGCAATGCAAAATATCGAAGAAGTTACCAATCAAAACGTGGCAAGCATGAGGAATTTAGAGATTGCGGTAAATAGTCTCAAAGAGATGGGTCAAGATCTCACTAGAACAGTAGCTCGCTACAAGGTGTAGGTCCTAGGGAGTTGGAGGTAAGCAACTATGAGCATATCTGAACAAGACTTTCTAAAAGAGTTGCGAAAGGTCTTTGCGATTGAGGCTGAGGAGCATTTGCAAACGATTGTTACTGGTCTGATCGATATCGAAAAAAGTAAAGACCCTTCTAAAAATGAGACTATTATCGAAGCTATATACCGAGCCGCTCATAGTCTCAAAGGAGCCTCGCGTTCTGTGAACATGACGAGTATAGGGGCTGTCTGCCAGTCCCTAGAGAGTATCTTCTCGGCGATGAAAAACGGTTCTTTGACACTCAGTTTTGGTGACTTCGACACGCTTCATCGTGCAGCAGACGGTATTTCAGACATGTTAGCCTCGCCTTCAGGTGAAGGGGGGGGATCTGTTGATATGCTTATTGGGCCACTGGACAGTATGATGAAGGTCAATAAACAGCTTTCCAAGCAACAAGATTCAGCACCACAAGAGTCATTCCCTCCCCTTGTGGACTCTATAGCATTTGAGTCTTATTTAGGTCGTATGATTGCTTCGGAAAATCCAAGGGTACAGAACCTTTCATTTGTGGCGGAGCCATTACAGGACTCAGAACGTAACGGCACGGAGCAGATATTAATAGAACAGAAACTGGTAGTTGGCATGGAGGAGACATTCCCGGCACCTGCTATGGGTATGTTGGTGATGTCGGAGACCATCCGAGTTGAGGCAAGCAAACTCGACACCATCCTGCTGCAGGCAGAAGAGCTTATTTCCATAAAACTAGCTGGGGAACAGCGTATTGCAGAGATTGAGGATATTCTGACCCTCTTTGGGCCTTGGAAAAAGGAGTGGGAGAAAGCAGGTGCGAGGGCCAGGGATTTGGGGAGCTCGCAAGGCAAACAGAAGATTGAAACTGAGCGAAGCCAGACGAGGTCTGAGGCGTCGTTTGACTGGAATTATTCTCGTATGCTTGATGCTGAAGCTAAGCTCAAGGGCTTGAAAAAAGCTTTGTACTCTGATCTTCGCACAAATGGAATGTTGGTTGATCGTTTGCTGGAAGGTACAAAAACCGTGTTGATGCTGCCTTTTTCGACTTTACTGAAGGCATTACCGAAGATGGTGCGTGATATCTCCCGCGAGCAGAATAAAGAAGCCGAGCTGGTGGTTAGTGGCGGAGAAATCAAAGTCGATAAACGCATTCTAGAACAGATTAAGGACCCCTTGGTTCATCTTGTGCGCAACAGCATTGACCACGGTATCGAGAAAACGGATCTGCGCCTGGCGAGCGACAAGTCTGGAGTTGGTATTATCTCCATCAATATTTCTCAGGTAGAGGGTACAAAGATTCAAGTATTGGTTAGCGATGACGGTCGGGGTATTGATCTGGTGCATGTTCTGGAAAATGCAGTAAAACGCGGTTTGGTATCTGAAGAGGGTGCGAACGGTCTGGACGAGCAGTCGGCCTTGCAACTGATCTTCCAATCCGGAGTTTCCAGTAGTGACATCATCACGGATATTTCTGGTCGTGGGCTTGGAATGGCGATTGTGAAGGAGGCTGTCGATAAACTAGGTGGCAGCATATCAATTGAAACTCGTAAGGGGAAGGGTACGACATTCAGGGTCTGCCTTCCTTTGACACTAGCCACTTTTCGAGGAATCCTGGTCAGGGAATACGGGCACATTTTTGCCTTGCCAACGTCCAGTGTTGAACGGGTTATAAGAATCAGGAAGGATGAGGTTAGGAGTGTAGCAAATCGAGAAACTATTGCGGTAGAAGGGGTTCCCCTTTCCCTGGTGCGACTCGGTGCTGTCCTGGGACTTGATCCGCTTGCCAGTGGAGCGGAAGAACGGAATTTGATGACCGTTGTTATTTTGAAATCTGGACAGAGTCGTATGGCTTTTGCAGTCGATAAGCTCCTAAATGAACAGGAAATTCTGATCAAAGGTCTTGGAAAACAGCTTGTACGTGTAAGGAACATTGCCGGAGCCACAGTATTGGGATCGGGACAAGTCGTTCTTGTCTTGAATGTTGTCGACCTGATGCGGTCTGCTATCCGTGCCGCCAAGACAGCTTCGAGTATTCCTCTCGCGGCAAAAGCACCAGCAAAACGCAAATCAGTCCTCGTTGTGGAGGATTCGATCACTTCGCGGACGTTGTTTAAGAACATTCTTGCCTCAGCGGGGTTTGATGTTCATACTGTTGTCGATGGGATGGAAGCTTGGATAGTGCTTAAGGAGAAGATCTTTGACATTGTAATTTCGGATGTGGAAATGCCGAGAATGAACGGCTTTGAGCTGACGACCAAAATTCGGGCTGAAACAAAATTGGCCGAACTTCCAGTTATATTGGTGACCTCGTTGGCCTCGAGGCAGGACAGGGAGCGGGGTGTGGATGTCGGAGCAAATGCCTACATCGCCAAGAGTAGCTTTGATCAGAGTAATCTTCTTGAGGCAGTTCGGCGCCTGGTTGGTTAATATATAAACGTATAGCCAAAAGATGAGATATGCCATTTTCCAATGTTAAGGTAGTTTGCAGTATGATTACGCTGGAGGATATTGGTATGATTAAGGTTCTGATTGTCGATGATTCTACTGTACAACGGAATTATCTGACGTATATCTTAAGCTCCGATCCTGAAATCCAAGTGGTGGGCCAGGCCGCCAATGGCAAGGAGGCCTTGGATTTTCTGAAGTTGCATCAACCCGATGTAATCACGATGGATATTCATATGCCGGACATGGATGGGTTCGAGGTAACTCGCCGCATTATGGAGAACAAGCCGCTACCCATTGTGATCGTTAGCGCCATTTGGGATCCTATGGAAGTGGAAAAAACATTCAAGGCAATGGAAGTAGGGGCAGTATCGCTTTTGGAGAAACCTGCAGGCATAGGCAGTCCGAATTCCGAGAAGAATGCTGCTGAATTAATTGCCATAGTCAAGCAGGCAGCGGTGGCCAAAGTGACTCGAATTCGGTCGCGGCGTGTCACGGCATCTGCATCCGTGGCGATTCCTCCGCCTCAGAGAAGGCGGGGGGGAATTAAGATTGTCGTGCTAGGCGCTTCGACGGGCGGACCAGCGGCAATTCAGCAATTTCTTACAGGTCTACCTCAGGATTTCCCCTTGCCTATCTTGATTGTGCAGCATATCAGCAGCGGCTTTACCCGGGGGTTCGTGGAATGGCTAAATCAATCGTCCCCCCTTCAAGTGCATGTTGCCACCCAGGGCGAACCTATTCGGAGAAGTTGTGTCTATGTAGCGCCGGAAGAGTTTCAGATGGGTGTGAACAACAGAGGGATTATTCAACTCCGAGCGGATTCGCCGGAGCATTTTATGCGGCCGGCAGTGTCTTATCTTTTCCGATCGGCGTTGAAGGCCTTTGCGGCTGCCACTGCTGGTATACTATTGACGGGCATGGGCGTAGACGGGGCGGATGAACTCAAATCGATCAAGGAAGCGGGTGGGATTACTTTCGCCCAGGACCACGATAGTTCGATCATCCATGGCATGCCCGGGGAAGCCATAAGGCTGGGTGGAGCTGACTATGTGATACCACCTAGGGACATTGCGTCAGCATTGGTTAGCGTGATTTCAAATACATTATAATTAAACGGTGCTCAGAGGAGGGGGGACAGCTATGGTAAAGGGAGAAAAGATCTTAATCGTTGAGGATAGTTTGACTCAAGCTATGCGCCTGCGATATCTCCTTCAGGAGAACGGTTATGTCGTACGTGTGGCAGCTGATGGAGTCAAGGGCTTGGCAGCGGCGAAGGCGGAGAAACCGACGATTATTATTACCGATGTTATGATGCCTGAAATGGATGGGTACGAGTTATGCGCTAGGATCAAGCAAGATGAAACTCTTAAAGATATCCATGTGGTGCTGCTGACATCGCTTTCCGATCCCCGGGATGTCATCAAGGGTCTACAGTGCGGGGCGGATAATTTTCTCACGAAACCATACGATAACGAACAACTGCTTCGGCGGGTGCACCATATATTGGTAAATATAGCAATGCGTAAAGATGGTAATGCTCAAATGTCTGTCGAAGTATTCTTTGGAGGCCAGCGGTATTCACTAACCTCGGATCGCGTACAGATCGTTGACTTGCTGTTGTCCACGTTCGAGTTGGCGGTGCTGCAAAACACTCATTTGGAGAAGGTTAGTGCGGACTACCGCAACGCCCTTGAAGACGTTAAGAGTGCGGAAACTAATTTAAGAACGTTGATGGATATGAACGGGGATGCAATTGTGGTTGTCGATGGTCGGCAACTCGTCCGATATGTGAACCCTGCGGCTGAGGAGATTTTTGGCCGGACGGCGGATGAAATCCTACATAAGACGTTTGATTTTTCAATGGAAGTAGGGCGGCAGGAGATTACACTCAAGGGCACTGACGGGCAGCGAATGGTTGCCGATATGCGGGTCGTGAACTCCAAGTGGGATGGTGAGGCTGTGCTGATGGCTACGATTAGAGATATTACTGAAACGGTTATTTTGCGCGAACGTTTGCGGACAGAATCCATAACCGATTCCCTTACTGGGCTTTACAATCGTCGTGGGTTAATGACGCTTGGCGAGAATCAGCTTAAACTAGCCAGGCGGATGAAGAAACGGGTGGTTTGCCTATTCGTCGACTTGGACGGATTTAAGATAATCAATGATATGCTTGGTCATGAGGAGGGCGATAAGGTACTTCGAGATGCTGCTCAAATCCTGAAACAAGTCTTTAGAGAAACAGATCTCATCGCACGAGTCGGAGGCGATGAATTTGCTGTGTTAGCGTTTATGTCGGGGATGGAATCTCCGGAAGAGTTGGTCGATCGTCTGCAGGAAACTATTGCTCGGTATAACGAGAATTGTTGCCGACCGTATCCCCTAGCTATGAGTATCGGAACCAAATTCAGTGACTTTGACGCTTCAAATTCTGTCCCCGAGTTGATGACTGGAGCGGATAAGCGGATGTATGAGCAGAAATCAGTAAAGAAATTTGTGGGTGGAGAAGTGGGAAGAAGAAAAGGAAATGTGAAATAAGTAATGCAAAAGCGATATCATACCTTTAATGAAGATTTGCGGGAAAAGTTCGGCGAAAAGATTTTCAAGGTCTCCTTGGATGCGGGATTTACCTGCCCTAACCGAGATGGGACGTTGGGGCGGGACGGGTGTGTCTACTGCAGTGAGCGGGGGTCTGGGGATTTTGCAGGAGAACAGGGGTCATCAATTCATAATCAATTTATTGAAGTGACAGAACGAATGAAGAAAAAATGGTCTAAGGCCAAGTATATTGCTTATTTTCAAGCTTATACGAATACCTATGCCACGGTTGAGCGGTTGCGTGAGGTCTATGAAGAGGCCTTGACAGAGGAGAATGTTGTGGGGTTATCCATCTCAACAAGGCCGGATTGTCTACCTGAGGAAGTCTTAGATTATCTTGAGGAACTGAATCAGAGAACCTATCTGTGGGTTGAACTTGGATTGCAAACCATTCATGATCGAACCATGGAATGGATTAAAAGGGGTCATAACTATGCCCAATTCCTGAAGAGTCTTGATCAGCTGCACTCGAGAGGAATACGGGTTTGTGTCCATATCATTCTGGGGTTGCCTGGAGAAACGAAAACGGACATGTTGGCAACTGCTCGAGCGGTTGCCAATATGCCGTTGCAAGGGATTAAAATTCATTTGCTCCATGTGTTGAAGGGAACGCCTTTGGCGACAATGTATCAGCGCCAACCGTTTGATTTCATGACCAAAGACGATTATGTCTCGCTCGTGGTCGATATCTTAGAGATCTTACCCTCTGATATGGTTATTCAACGTTTAACAGGAGATGGCCCCCCCGACGATCTCATTGGGCCCCTTTGGAGCCGCAAGAAATGGGAGGTTCTTAATGCGATTGATGCGGAGCTAGAACGGCGGGATACAAGGCAAGGGAATAAAACCTGTAAGTGTCACTAACAACCTTTTAACAAAAGTGAGGGTTGTTAGACGTCGGGAGAATGATGCTCCCAGAAGTTGGCTATGTTATAATAGGGCAAATAGGGTTTGGGTAAGGGGTTGTAGGATTGGAACATGCACGTTATCAGGAAATTGCAATTGATATAGCTCATGCCATCATGATGGGGGTATACCATGAAGGAGAAAAAATTCATGGTCGTTCTACGTTAGCTGGACGATATAATGTATCACCCGAAACCGTTCGTCGGGCAATTGCAATTTTGCAAAATGTCGGTGTAGTGGTGGTTAATCAAGGCGTAGGGATTACCGTAACATCGAAAGTTATGGCGGAGAAATTTGTTAAATCGTTTAATCAAAAAGGAGAAATTCAGGTCTTTCTAGAAGAACTAAAAAATCTAATGGATCAAAGACGGGAAAACGATTTGAAAATTGAAAGCCATCTGAACAAGTTGCGGGGCTATGCTGATCGTATGATGTCTCGCTGGTTGGATGTCGGGGAAATCGAAATCGGAAAGACCTCCCCAGCAATTGGGAAGACCTTGCGAGAATTAAAGATTCGGGAGTGTACGGGAACCACTATTATAGCGGTGGTTCGAGATGGTGTCGAACAATTTTCTCCAGAGGCTGGTTTCGTCCTGCGCGGACAAGATGTTCTAGTGGCTGCAGGATCCTTAGAGGGGCAAGAAAAGTTGCAACAATTAATTCTGTGATTAGGAGTTATGAACAAAATGTATCCTGGTATTGATATCATTGAAATAGAACGATTTGCTATAGCGTTCAAACGGCAACCTAAGTTACGTGAACGTCTGTTCACAACGCGAGAGCAGGAGAACTTACAAGGGAAAGGTATGCAGAGTTATGCAGCTCGTTTTGCTGGGAAAGAAGCTATACTTAAAACGTTGGGGACAGGTTTGCGCGGATTGTCTTGGCATGATATAGAAATCTTGAGTGATTTAAGCGGCGAGCCCCTAGTCTTTCTCAGTCCTAGAGCGATGGCTTTGGTCAAGGCTCGCGGCGGTTGCCAAGTTCGCATAAGTTTATCTCACAATCGCACACAGGCTATGGCATTTGCCATTTTATCCTAAAGAGATGATTGAAATGGGGTGGGGAAAGTGCGTGTGGTCAGCGCGGAACAGATGCGGCAGATCGAAGAAAGAGCTATTCTTCAGTATGGTATTCCGAGTTTGCTTCTTATGGAAAACGCAGCTTGGGCCGTTGTTGAAGAAATTCGGCGTCATCTCCATAAAGCAGGAGAGGCAAACTTAAGCGGTCGAAAAGTTGTGATCTTAATTGGCAAGGGAAATAATGGCGGAGATGGCTTGGCGGTTGCACGACACTTAGCTTTTCTGGGCATGGATGTTACGGCCTTTTTATTTGCTGGACTGAAGGAATTCAAAGGAGATGCAGCCTTAAATTTACGCCTTTTTCAAGGGACAACGGGGAAATGCTTTGTAATAGAAGGGGAAAAACAACGTCGTTTGACCCGTCTAGCCCTGGCGCAAGCGGATGTCGTTGTAGATGCACTTTTTGGAATCGGGATGCGCGGGGCATTGCCTAGTTTAATGGAAGAATATGTGGATGAGGTGAACCGTGCTCCGGGATGGGTGATCTCCATTGATATTCCCAGTGGGGTAGAGGCAAATACCGGTAAGGTATACCGTGCCGCGGTTTGCGCCCAAGCCACGGTCAGTTTTGGACTTCCGAAATTGGGCCTTTTTCTCGGTGAGGGGCCAAACTACAGCGGAAGGGTCGTTGTGGATCCTATTTCTATTCCGGAAGCCTACCTTGAAGATGAAGGAATTTCCACGTTTGTGTTAACAGATGACGATGTACGAGCTATGCTTCCAGTTCGCCAACTTCAGGGACACAAAGGAACCCATGGCAAAGGAATTCTTGTCGCAGGGTCTAAAGGAATGAGTGGGGCGGCGGTTTTGGCGGGACGGGGGGCTTTGCGCAGTGGCATTGGATTGTTACAAATCGTTACTCCCCATGGAGTTGGGAAAGAAGTAAATGCGGGTATTACGGAGGCAACCGTTTGGTCCGCGCCCGGAGATGATTACCTTAACGAAGAAGCTTGGCCGGTGATCTTAAAGCAAGCTGATAAAGCTCAAGCCTTAGCGGTTGGCCCGGGATTAGCCCAAAATTCACAATTTCTTTCCGTACTAGAGGAAATCTTGAAAAACATAAGTTGCCCGGTCGTCTTGGATGCGGATGCCCTTAATCTAGTAGCTTTGCAACCGGGTTTGCTCGACTTGAGAGTCGGTAGAGGTCCGCTGATTTTCACGCCGCATCCGGGTGAAATGGCTCGGCTTTGTCAATGTAGCATAGAAGACGTGGAGCGCAATCGTTTGGATATCGCAGTGGCTAAAGCGGTTGAATGGGAGAGTGTGGTTGTTTTGAAAGGTTCCGTGACCATTATTGCTTCGCCAGACGGCAGAGCCTTTTTGAATCCAACTGGAAATCCTGGACTAGGTACAGGGGGGACGGGAGATGTTCTCACAGGCAGCATTCTGGCTTGGCTGGCTCAAGGTGTTCCGCCGCTCGAAGCAGCATGTCTGGGCGTTTACTTGCATGGGAAATCTGCGGATAGCTTAGCGATGGAGTATGGCTGGTCGGGATTCACAGCATCGGAAGTGGCAGATAAGTTGCCTAAAGTCCGGCATGCGTTGGAACTAAGCTTGTAGAGAGAAGGAGGGGGCGAAGTTATGGGGTTGCGACAGGTTTGGGCTGAGGTAAACTTACAAACACTGAAAGAAAATTACTTTAAGCTTCAAGCGTTTACTCAGAGTGAAATGATGCCGATTGTCAAGGCTGATGCCTACGGGCATGGAGTGATTCCAGTAGTCAAAACGCTAATGGCGTGTGGAGCCCAACGTTTTGGTGTTGCTCTTTTGGAGGAAGCACTAGAAATTAAAGCGGTGTTTCCTGAGCTTGTGATTATGGTCATAGGAGCTACCGACTTGGACCAGTCGGATACTTTGGTTAAAGAAGGTATTATTCCGGCTATTTTCCAAATTTCCCAGGCTCAAGCACTCTCCGATGCGGCTGTGAAACAAAATCGCACGGCGAGACTACATATAAAAATAGATACGGGAATGGGCCGGATAGGGTTTCGAGAGACGGACTTTGCAGATATTCTTAAGATCGCAGCATTACCAAATTTATTTATTGAAGGAATTTTTACGCACTTTGCCACCTCTGATCAAAGAGATCTGTCGTTTGCTCGAGAGCAACTAAATCGCTTTCAAACCTTCTCTGATAGGCTGAAGATGGCTGGACTTGATATTCCAATTCGGCATGTAGCAAACAGTGCCGCAATTATCCAGTTTCCGGAATCCCATTTTGAACTTGTTCGTCTGGGAATTAGTCTTTATGGACTTACACCATCTTCTCAAGTTGGCGGAAATATTGGCTTGGAACCGGTTATGTCTTGGAAAGCGAAAGTTTCTTATGTCAAAAGCATAAAAACAGGTGAAACCGTAAGTTATGGTCGTACATTTCGAGCTGCCTACCCTACGCGTGTTGCAACTATCCCAGTTGGTTATGCGGATGGTCTGCGCAGGGCACTTTCCAATCAGGGCGAAATGCTAGTTCACGGGAGACGTTCCACGATGATCGGACGGATCTGCATGGATCAGACCATGCTTGAAGTAACCAAGATACCAGGCGTGCAAGTGGGGGATGTCGTAACTATTTTGGGCAAAGATGGTAATGAACAAATTACAGCGACGGAAATGGCAGAGTGGATTGGAACTATCAGCTATGAAGTGGTTTGTGGAATTTCCAAACGAGTTCCCCGAGTATATCTCGATCCGAGCGAGGATTTGGAAACGTTATAATAATTTCGTAGAATTATACATAATACATTGAGGCTTTCAGGTATTATAAACTCGTGAATATGTTAAAATCAAAATGATACTCGGTGAGCAGTAGGCGTGTACAAATTGGGGCATAGAATGTCGGAAAAAAAGGAATACATTATATATTAATAAAATTAGTTATTTATTTAAATATTTATGTTACAATTTTTATAACTGAAGACTCCAATAAAGGGTGTGTATTATGCAAAGTTATGGTTTGCCAAAGAAACAGGGTCTGTATGATCCTGCATTAGAACATGATGCTTGCGGTATGGGATTTGTTGTTAATATCAAGGGGGAGAAATCTCATGACATTATAGATGAAGCCTTAACCGTCCTGGAAAACTTAAGCCACAGAGGGGCAAGTGGAGCAGATGAAAATTCAGGGGACGGCGCCGGAATACTGATCCAAATACCTCACGATTTCTTCAAAAGAGAATGTGATGTGTTAGGATTTGAATTGCCGGAAAAAGGAAACTACGGCGTCGGTATGGTCTTTGCCCACAGGTATGATGATTTCAGAAAAACGCAGATGGAAACCTTCGATAAAATCGTTCAGGAGGAAGGTCAGCGGATCCTAGGCTGGAGAGAAGTTCCGATCGATAAGACGACCATCGGTGAAAGTGCACTAGCTGCAATGCCTAGATTCGTACAAGTTTTTATCGGAAAAGATGTCGGCATAACGGATCCCATGGATTTTGAAAGAAAGCTTTATATTATCAGAAAAAAAGCCGAGAAGGTTATTGCGCCGATCAGTGAAGACAAGGGTGGCACATTCTATATTTCGAGCCTTTCCTCAAAAACCATTGTCTATAAAGGCATGCTAACAGCGGAACAACTTAGAAATTTCTATTTAGACCTTGCAGATCTTGATTTTACATCAGCGCTGGCTATGGTTCATTCCAGGTTCAGCACCAACACCTTTCCAAGTTGGGAGAGAGCGCATCCCAATCGGTATATCGTTCATAATGGTGAAATCAATACCATTCGAGGGAACGTCAACTGGATGAAGGCGAGACAGAAATGTATCGATTCACCGCTTTTTGAAGATCTCAAAAAAGTATATCCTATCGTCGACGAGTCAGGCAGTGACTCGGCGATGTTCGACAATAGTCTTGAATTCCTGCACCTTACTGGAAGGTCTCTTCCACATGCTGTGATGATGATGATTCCTGAGCCTTGGGAAAAGAATGAGCTGATGTCTAGGGAGAAAAAGGACTTCTACAAATTCCATGACTATTTAATGGAGCCTTGGGATGGTCCTGCGGCCATGGGCTTCTCGGACGGTGTGGTTATCGGCGGAGTACTGGACAGAAACGGACTCCGACCTTCTCGGTATTATGTAACCAAAGATGACAAAGTTGTCATGGCTTCAGAGGTTGGGGTCTTAGACTTCAAACCTGAAAATATAAAATATAAAGGTCGGCTGGAACCGGGTAAAATGTTGCTGATCGATACCGAAGCGGGTAGAATCATCTCCGATGAAGAACTCAAGGAAAGTGTCTCGATATTACATCCTTATGCAGAATGGAATAACCGACATATCGTTCATCTTAGCGATATACCGGTAGAAAAAGTGCCGGAAGAGGAAGTACGGAAGGACCTGATTAAACAGCAGAAAGCCTTCGGCTATACGTTCGAGGATATAACGACAATAATTCAGCCGATGGTAATACAGGGTGTCGATCCTATTGGAGCCATGGGTATGGATTCGCCACTCGCTGTATTATCTGAGAAACCCCAGATGCTGTATCTCTACTTCAAACAGCTTTTTGCCCAGGTCACCAATCCTCCGATCGACGGAATAAGAGAAGAACTCATCACGTCCAGTAGCATACTCCTTGGAGATACAGGCAACCTGCTGGATCCTGATCAAAGAAATTCAGCCAGTATTTTCTTGGAGCATCCGATCCTGACCAATGAACAGCTGAATACGATTAAAAATCTCAATAACGACAAGTTTAAAACAGTGACTCTATCCATCCTTTATAAAGCCTCAGAAGGGGTAAAATCGATGGAAAAGGCCTTGGATAGGATTTTCAGAGAAACCGATAAAGCCATCAGCGAAGGGGCTAATATCATTATCCTCTCTGACAGAGGGGTCAATGAGAATCTGGCAGCCATACCCGCACTTTTGGCGTCTTCAGGTCTGCATCAACACCTGATCAGGAAAGAGATCAGGACTAATATTGGAATCGTACTGGAATCAGGGGAACCAAGGGAAGTGCACCATTTCTGTACCCTTATTGGGTATGGCGTCACAGCTATTAATCCATATCTTGCTTATGAAACTATTAAGGATCTTGCCGAAAAAGCGTTACTGGGCGGACTAACCTATGAAGAGAGTGAGAAGAACTTCATCAAGGCTTCTGTCAAAGGTATGCTTAAAGTTCTTACTAAAATGGGCATTTCAACCGTGCGAAGCTATCACGGAGCTCAAATTTTTGAGGCAGTCGGTCTTAGAAAGGATCTTATCGACAAATATTTCACCAAGACCCCATCTAGAGTGGAAGGGATAGGGCTCGAAGAAATTGCTATAGAAAATCAGATGCGGCACGTTAGCGCCTATCTTGAAAATTCTCCATATACAGACACTCTGGAAGTCGGTGGATGCTTCCAGTGCAAAGAGGACGGAGAAATTCATGCCTACAACCCTGAAACCATCTATTTGCTGCAAAAAGCATGTCGGGAAGGAAATTACCCCCTCTTTAAAGAGTTCTCTCATAAGGTCAATGAAGAAATAAGCACCTTAAGGAATATGCTCGATTTCAAGTATAATGCGGGGGATACGATTCCAGTTGAAGAAGTGGAATCGGTAGATTCCATCGTCAAAACGTTTAAGACCGGGGCCATGTCCTACGGCTCCATCAGCAAGGAAGCCCATGAATGTATGGCGATCGCTATGAATCGATTGGGCGGCAAGAGTAACACCGGTGAAGGTGGAGAGGATAGCGAACGATTCACGCTCATGGCTAACGGGGACTCTAAAAACAGTGCTATCAAGCAAGTAGCTTCAGGTCGCTTCGGCGTGACCAGCCACTATCTGGTGAATGCCAATGAGATTCAGATAAAAATGGCTCAGGGCGCAAAACCTGGTGAAGGCGGTCAGCTTCCGGGACGTAAGGTTTATCCGGAAATTGCCAAGGTAAGGCATTCAACTCCAGGCGTCGATCTCATTTCGCCACCGCCACACCATGATATCTATTCGATTGAAGATTTGGCGGAACTCATTCATGACCTGAAAAATGCCAACAGAGATGCACGGATTAGCGTCAAGCTTGTTTCTGAGGTCGGCGTGGGGACTATTGCTGCAGGCGTAGCCAAAGGAAAAGCGGACGTTATCTTGATCAGCGGTTATGACGGAGGGACAGGAGCTTCTCCGAGAACAAGCATTAGAAACGCGGGCCTTCCTTGGGAGCTGGGCCTTGCCGAGACCCATCAGACACTGGTGCTCAACAAGTTAAGAGACCGGGTGGTTGTGGAAACTGATGGCAAGTTGCTTTCAGGCAGGGATGTTGTGATTGCGGCGATGCTTGGAGCAGAGGAATTTGGCTTTGCGACAACCCCTCTTATCGCCATAGGCTGTGTCATGATGAGGGTTTGTAACCTGAATACATGTCCTGTAGGAATAGCCACTCAAGATAAAGCGTTAAGAAAGAACTTCTCAGGTAAACCTGAGTATGTGGAGAACTTCATGCGATTTGTCGCGCAGGAAATGCGTGAAATTATGGCTAAACTGGGCTTTAGGACCATCCATGAAATGGTTGGACGGACAGATAGACTTAAAACCAAAGAGAAGGTTAAGCACTGGAAGGCATCGAGTCTTGACCTGTCACAGATTCTGTATCAACCGTATGCCGGTTCCGATGTCAGTCGATTTAACACCCAGTCGCAGAACCATATGCTGGAAAAATCACTGGATATGAAAATGTTGCTGAGGATCTGCCAACCAGCTCTTGAGAACCAGAAATCCGTAAGGGCTAAACTGAAGATCAATAATGTCGACAGGGTTGTAGGAACAATCATTGGAAGCGAAATTTCTAAGCGTTACGGCATCAATGGACTCCCTGAAGATACCATCAAACTGACCTTTGTAGGCTCAGCAGGACAGAGCTTCGGAGCATTTATTCCGCAAGGAATGTCTCTCGAATTGGAAGGGGATTCCAACGATTATTTAGGAAAAGGTCTTTCCGGTGGTAAAATTGTAGTTTATCCTCCCAAAACGTCTGACTATGAACCTGAGAAAAATATCTTGATCGGAAATGTGGCCTTTTATGGGGCAACTTCAGGGGAAGCCTATATCAACGGAATCGCAGGGGAACGATTCTGCGTAAGGAATAGTGGAGTTAAAGCGGTTGTTGAAGGTGTCGGTGATCATGGATGTGAGTATATGACAGGTGGCAAAGTGGTCGTCCTGGGGAAAACAGGAAGAAACTTTGGCGCAGGAATGTCAGGCGGTGTAGCCTATATTCTGGACTTTGACGATATTTACTGCAACAAGTCCATGGTGTTACTGGAGACAATCGAATGGGAAGAAGAATTAAATGAAATCAAGGCCATGATTGAAAAGCATGTTGAGTATACCAGCAGTCCTCAGGGCAAGAAGGTTCTTAATGACTGGGAAAGCTATTCGTTGAGATTCACCAAGGTCATTCCTAAAGATTATAAGAATATGATCGAAAACATTGATAAGGCTTACAAGGCAGGCTTAAGCGGCGAAGAAGCCTTGATGGTCGCGTTCGAAGAGCATTTTAAAAATTAGTGAATTCGTTCAACTTAGGTTGAACATCGAGACTTCGGTGGCGGAGTCTACAGAGTACGGGGTACCACTCCCACTTGTAGAAGTGGGAGTCTCACGATTGGTTTTAAGACTTTAGGAAATTAAGGTGGGACTTACGATGGGAAAAGCTACTGGATTTTTAGAGTATGAAAGAATAAATCCGCAGAAACGATCTCCAGAAGAAAGAATCAAAGACTGGAATGAACTTAGGCTTCCCCAGGATCCTGAGGTTATAAAAACTCAGGGTGCAAGATGCATGAACTGCGGAGTTCCTTTTTGCCATGGCGGGATACTTTTAAAAGGAATGGCATCGGGATGTCCTCTGCACAATCTTATTCCTGAGTGGAATGAGCTGGTTTATAAGGGTCAATGGGAGGAAGCTTACAAACGGCTGACAAGAACCAGCCCTTTCCCGGAATTTACGTCAAGAGTGTGCCCTGCTCCGTGCGAAGGCGCCTGTACAGAAGGCTATATTATGGAGTCGGTCACGGTTAACAGTCTTGAATATGAAATCATTGAGAAAGCATTTGCCGAAGGCTGGGTAGTACCGAAAAAAGCCAAAGCAACGGGAAAGAAAATCGCGGTTGTCGGTTCAGGCCCTTCTGGGATGTCAGCAGCCTATTACTTAAATGTAGTAGGGCATGAGGTGACGGTATACGAAAGAAATGACCGAGCCGGCGGACTGATGATGTACGGGATACCTAACATGAAGTTGGAAAAACGGTTCGTGGAAAGGCGCCTCGAACTCATGAAGGCATCTGGAATCCAATTCGTGCTGAATACTGAGGTGGGCAAAGACATCCTTGCTCAAGAACTGATTGATCAGTATGATGCAGTGGTGCTGTGTGCAGGTGCAACCAAGTCACGGGGTTTGGATGTCGAAGGAAAAGAACTTAATGGGGTTCACTTTGCGATTGATTTCCTGAAGGATAATACCAAAAGCCTCCTTGATTCCGAGCTTAAGGACGGCAACTATATAAGCGCCAAGGGCAAGAATGTCATTATCATTGGCGGAGGGGATACAGGAACTGACTGTGTCGCCACATCCATACGGCATGGATGCGAGAGCGTCTATCAGTTTGAAATTATGCCTGAACCACCTGAAAAGAGAAACGAAGAGACTAATCCATGGCCGGAATGGCCGATGAAGCGTAAAGTGGACTACGGTCAGGAAGAGGCCATAAGCCTCTATGGCAAGGATCCAAGAAATTATCTCATATCCACGAAAAGAATTGTGGGCAATGAGGCGGGCGAGGTCAAGGAGGTCCAAACCGTTGAAATCACCTGGGTTAAGAACTCCTCCGGAAGAATGGTTCCTCAAGAAGTTCCAGGCAGTGAAAAAGTGTGGAAAGCTGACTTAGTGTTGCTGGCCATGGGATTTTTGGGCCCGGAAGATACGATCCCGAGTGAGCTTAACCTGGAGAGAGATCCTAGGAGCAATGTACAAGCGGACTACGAGGTTTTCGAGACTAATGTTGAGAAGGTATTCACGGCTGGCGACATGAGAAGAGGCCAAAGTCTCGTTGTTTGGGCTATCCAAGAGGGAAAGCTAGTGGCACGGGAAGTCGATAAATTCCTAATGGGTAAAAGCGTGCTTAAATAGGAGACTTCGCTTTAGCAGCGTTTATCTGGGTGCTCGGACAATTGATTGAAGGGGTCCTAGAAACTTAGAAATATTTGCCAGAACATCTTATTGTTCTGGCAAATATTTTTTTAAACGTATTAGACCCCCATGCCGCAGCGCGGCAACACTGATGTGACTCATCCCAAGCCTTTTTGATTTTCAAGAATGAGTATGATATGATTATTTAAATATATTAATAATTGGAGTTGAAAAGATGAAGTAATTTTTCTTGCTAATTTACAAGCATAACAAAATCGTGGGAGCGGAAAATGCCGCTGGTTTTGTTGTGCTTATGCAAGAAAGTTACTGATTTTTTTCACTCAGACAATATATCCTCGTCATGCCTAATACGGGTTTGACTTTGCTGTATTTATGAGCTGTAAGAATTGACTTTCTTGCAGCTTATATTTTTTACAGGAGGATGAATATATGTCTTTAATAAACGTTACAAATCTGACCTTTGGCTATGACGGCAGTTACGATAACATATTTCAAAACGTAAGTTTTCAAATAGATACCGATTGGAAATTAGGATTTACGGGGAGAAATGGTAGAGGTAAGACAACATTTTTTAATTTGTTGCTCGGCAAATATGAATACAACGGCAATATTTCTGCAAATATCAACTTCGATTATTTTCCTTTCAATGTATCAAACAAGGAAAATAATACCCTTGATGTAATCAACGACATTTTTCCAGACTTTACCCCCTGGAAATTGATGCGTGAACTTTCATTACTAGAAGTTTCTGAGGATATTTTAGATCGTCCTTTTGTTTCATTATCCAACGGGGAGCAAACGAAAGTGTTGCTTGCTACTCTGTTTCTTAAGGAAAATAGTTTTCTATTAATTGATGAGCCAACCAATCACCTTGATATGAAGGCCAGAAAGCTTGTCAGTGACTATCTCAATACTAAAAGTGGTTTTATTCTGGTTTCTCACGACAGATCATTTCTTGATAACTGCGTTGACCATATTCTTTCAATTAATAAGACTAATATTGAAATCCAAAAAGGAAATTTTTCCAGTTGGTTGGAAAATAAAATAAGGCAGGACAGTTTTGAACTGGCAGAAAACGAAAAGCTCAAAAAAGACATTGATCGCTTGTCGGATTCTGCCAGACGAGCGGGCAGTTGGTCGCAGGAAGTGGAGAAGACAAAAAATGGAACAACGAACTCCGGCTCCAAGCTGGATAAAGGTTATGTTGGCCATAAAGCCGCCAAAATGATGAAACGTTCTAAGTCAATCGAAAACAGACAGCAATCTGCTATTTCTTAAAAGTCTAAACTTCTCAGAAATATTGAAAACTCGGAAAGCCTGAAGATTTCTCAACTTGCTTATCATAAAAACCGACTTGTGGAATTGGAAAATGTCTCGATTTTTTACGATGGGACGATGGTTTGCAAAGATGTCGGCTTTACTATTGAGCAAGGTGACCGAATTGCGCTGATAGGTAGAAACGGCTCCGGAAAATCGAGTATTATCAAACTTATTTGTGGTGAGGATATAAACTATACAGGCACTTACCGGAAAGGAAGTCAGCTTAAAATATCCTATGTCTCCCAGGATACATCGCACCTTCAGGGTACATTAACGGACTACGCTGTCAACAACGAGATCGATGAAAGCCTTTTTAAATCTATATTAAGAAAGCTTGATTTTTCCAGACTCCAATTTGAAAAGGATATGTCAGCTTTTAGCGGCGGTCAAAAGAAGAAGGTGCTGATCGCAAAAAGTCTCTGCGAGAAAGTTCATTTGCATATCTGGGACGAACCGCTTAATTTTATTGATGTTATCTCTCGCATGCAAATACAAGATTTACTGCTTGAATACTCACCAACTTTACTATTTGTGGAGCATGACAGTGAATTTTACCAAAATATTGCCACAAAGATTTTCAAACTTTAACTTTATATGAGCAATACTTTTCTACAGCATCTCGTCCACTTTCGCCGCTTTGAATGCCGTTTCCCTTCTAAGCAGGGAGTAACTCAATACTGGGTAGTCCATTCGATCGACAAACGGTTATGGTTTTCTTGCTAGATGAGCGGGAGCACCCTCAAAACGGATGAAGGGCCTGCCCTTGGAGTGGCAATACTTGCAGGAGTCGGAGCAGGCATCTATGATTCTGTCGAAAATGCTTGTGATGAATTGGTGATCAAGAAAAGTACACAGTACCCAAATCTTTCTACCCGAAAGATGTATGAAGACTATTATCCACTTTATAAGAAATTGTACATTGATTTACAGGAGTCTTTTAGATATCTATCCAAGCTATCAAAATAGCCCATTATGGTAAATCGTTATTAAGAAAGACCTCTTTGAATCTTCGAACGTAGAAGTAACGAAAATAAATCTCTTGATTTATGAAGAGTAGTAGAAATAAGCTGATTTAGCTTTACCGAACATGATGGAAAAATACACAGAGTTATTACGCAAAGTATTGTGCATAAAATCCCTTGCTACATCATAAGTAGTGGCAAGGGGGTGGGCTATGTTTGATCTTACCACTTGGATAACTTATGCTTTTTTTGTACTTTGTCTGATACTGGGTTGGGGTGCCGCTGGAGCCCTTGATTTTGATGGAATTTTGCGTCGTTCGACATCTCGCGGTGGACGTCTTTTACTCCGTTTCGGAGTGACTCTTGTATTGGCTGAGGGGTTTAGAATTTTTTTGAGCTTTATACTTGGCCCGATACTCGATATTTTTGTTAATCAAAGTATCAATGGTTTTAAGGCTTTTTAACTTCATTAAATTTATTAGTTAAAAGCCTTTACGTATCAATTAACATGAAGGCTTTTAATTTTATTGAGCGTAAGTGAGAAAAATCGACTAGGTCTTAGAGGATTATTGGATAGGATTGCCCAGATTGGTTTGCACTGATCTGGGCAATCTTATCTAATAATGAATATATCTTAAGAAGACAGGTTTGTTTTAAATCGTTTTTGGTTGATAATACAGATGAGCGTGCTACAATGAATAGAGTCAATATTAATGAAACCAAAATTATAATTGAATAATTGTAAAGACTATTTATTAAAGGAGTAAACGTGTGAAGCGAACATGGCGTTTTTGGGTTGCCTTATGGGCGGGTAAAATAATTACTATTGGACTGTTAGTGACCGGGAAAAAAGGGACTACCTTGCCCGGGAAAATAGCAAACTGGATTGACCCTGAGATTATGCGGCACTTGAGTAGGGCTTATACGGACGGGATCATTATGGTCACTGGGACCAATGGGAAAACGACAACCGCTAATCTCCTCGCGAGCATTTTCAAAGAGGCTGGAAAGGCCTTTGCGTTTAACCAGGCCGGAGCGAACCTTGTGACCGGAATTACAGGGGCTTTAATTCAAAATGCCCGTTGGAGCGGACAATCCCGGGCGAGTTTAGCTTTACTGGAAGTGGATGAAGCTACGGTACCTAAATTTGGCACACAAGTGTCGCCTACTTTGGCTATTGTTACCAATTTCTTTCGTGATCAGCTTGATCGTTACGGAGAGTTAGATACGACTGTCCGTATGGTCAGAGAATCTCTACCTAAAGAAACGGTCCTCGTGTTAAATGCGGATGATCCTTTGGTTGCCCAGTTTGGCACGGATCATGCACAGGTAATTTACTATGGCGTGGAACGCACCCCAGATAGCGTGAGCGAGAGCCAGGAAACCCGGGAAGCGAGGTTCTGCCCAGTATGTGGCACTGAACTTGATTATTCGCTGTTCCATTATGGGCAATTGGGGATTTTTAAGTGCCTAGGGTGTGGATTTCATCGCCCTGAGCCTGAAATATTAGCTCAAAATGTTCGTCCGGAGGAAGGGTTGCTTCAGTTCAGGGTCGGTGTGACTTCATTTACTCTATCTTTGCAAGGGTACTACAATTTGTATAATGCGCTGGCAGCCCTTACTGCAGCTCGTCAACTGGGATTTAACGATGCTTTGATTGAGAAAGGATTGCGGGAGTTTATTCCGCAAGCCGGACGGATGGAACGGTTTTATTTGCCGGAAGGAGAGATCACTTTAACTCTCGTTAAAAACCCGACAGGGTTTGATCAAGTCATTCAGACGATGTTGGGTGTCGATAAACCCCTGCGAATTTTGATCGGGATCAATGATTTAGCTGCCGATGGACGGGATATTTCTTGGCTGTGGGATGTCAATTTTGAACGCTTAGGAAGGCATGAGGCTCGCATACAGCAAGTAATTTGTACTGGACTCCGTGCCGAGGATATGGCCTTGAGGCTTAAATATGCCGGAGTATCCGTCGAGAAGCTTGTCATTGAACACACTTTGGCAGAAGCACTTAATCGTTTGCAAGTAAGTAAGGCGGAGGAAGAGGTTGCCTTTATACTTCCTACATATACCTTGCTATTCCCACTCCGTGAGATCCTAGAAGATCGTCAAGGGAAGGCGGGATTGTTACCTGCCAAGGCCATGGAGCGTGGAGAGGAGACGAGCGCATGAAACTGAATATTTGCCATCTGTACCCGGATTTACTCGATCTTTATGGAGATCGTGGAAATATTTTGGCGTTGGCGGCCCGTTGCCGTTGGCGTGGGATTGAGCCAGAAATTCAAAAAGCTTCTCTGGGTGATGACTTGGACTTTATGGGGATGGACATTCTCTTTCTCGGTGGAGGTTCTGATCGCGAACAGGGTTTGCTGGTTCAGGATTTAATGCGACGAGAGTCTGATCTTCACAAGGCCATAGAGGATGGTCTCGTAGTTCTTTCCATCTGTGGCGGTTATCAAATGTTGGGGAAATACTATCAGATGGCCAGTGGGGAAAAGATTCAGGGTTTGGATATTTTGGATGTATGGACCATCGCCGGCGCGAAGCGGCTTATCGGGAACGTTGTTGTGGAACTTGATGAACGAGTGCTGAGCGTTGGCTCGGACAAATCTGCGGTGAATATAGAGCTTGCCCAAAAATGCAGGTCGTTGGTTGGTTTCGAAAATCACTCGGGCAAAACGTACCTGGGCGAAGGGCTTGTGCCTTTGGGCAAAGTTCTATTTGGGCATGGGAATAACGGCGAGGACAGTGCGGAAGGGGTTCGCTACCGCAATGTCTTCGGAACATATTTGCACGGTCCACTTCTTCCGAAAAATCCACACTTCGCCGATTTGTTGTTAGAACTGGCGATTCGTAGGCGTGGATTCAATACTCGCTTAATAGAACTCGATGACCGCTTAGAAGAGTTAGCTCATCAGGCCATGCTTAAAAAGCTACTTAAGCAAGCCTAGACTCAATTCGTTTGTCGATTTAGTAAAAATAGTATAGCAAGAGTGATATATAGTAATACTATCATTAGAGAACAATTTGTTCTAGAATTTGTAGCCCATTTTGCCATTTACCACAATTTACAAGCCGAAATAGTCGTGTTTTTCAGGAGTTTAGGCTTATTTACTACTGTTTAACGTTGACACTTTTTTGTATTATTGTCTATAATAGAGTATAGCTTCGGCTAAATGACTGGGGGTGCTAATGTGGCAGAAAGTAAGCGGATCATGATCAGTTTGCCGGAAAGCTTGCTAGCGGAAGTGGACGGGATCGTCACAGTTGAAAAACGTAATCGCAGCGAGTTTATTCGAGAAGCACTTAACAACATCCTTCATGAACGCCGGAAAAAAGGAATCCATGAGCAGATGCGTAAAGGCTACCTAGAAATGGCGCAACTGAATTTGTCGATAGCCAAGGAGTTGTTTTCAACGGAACAAGAAGTATTAGAGTATTATGAAGAAACGATGGTGGCGTATCAGAGATGATCATAAAACGCGGGGAAATATATTACGCAGAGCTTAACCCCGTCGTCGGTTCAGAACAGGGAGGAACTCGTCCAGTCCTCGTGATTCAAAATGACATAGGGAATCAATTTAGTCCGACGACTATTATTGCCGCCATTACCTCACAGATTGCCAAAGCTAAATTACCTACCCACGTGGAAGTAAGAGCTAAACGAAGTGGATTGGAACGGGATTCTGTCATTCTGACGGAGCAGATTAGGACGATTGACAAAAGCCGTCTTAAGGAAAAAGTGGCCGTTTTGGATGAAGAAGTGATGCTTAGAGTGGACCAAGCCATCGAAATCAGTTTAGGGCTCGCAGATATTTAATAATATAACATGAGAGGCAGCGTAGGGGGGAAACAAAAGCCGACGCTGTTTTGTTTGCGTTTTTGAAGATATGCTTGACTCAAACAGGATTCTGAGGTCAGAGCGCAAGGATGGCAAGGTGCCGAAAAATGAGGTGAACAGCATGTCAGGGAAACCAGTGATTGGAATCACAGCGGCCCACTGTACAGAAGAGCTGAAGACATTTCCAAGGTATTATTATGTTGAAAGTATTAGAAAAGCTGGTGGGATCCCAATTGTTCTTCCGCCTATTCGAACCCAGGAAGAGGCTAATGACGTTTTAGATATCCTTGATGGTTTGCTCTTAACCGGCGGCGGGGACATTTCACCCGTTTATTTGAACGAAGATCCCCACCGGGGAATTGGTGAATGTTTTCCCGAACGGGACTTTAGCGAAATTTTGCTCACTAGGCTGGCGCTGCAGAAGAATCTTCCGCTCCTGGGAATTTGCAGGGGCATTCAGGTTTTGGCGGTGGCGGCCGGGGGTAAAATCTATCAGGATATTCCTAGTCAATATCCTAGGGCGATGGAACATAGTCAAACCGCTCCTCGCCAACATGCCTGGCATGATGTGGATATTGTTGAGGAATCTCTGCTCTATCGTCTTCTTGAAGAGTCGAAAATTGGAGTTAATAGTCTCCACCATCAAGCTGTATTAGAAATTCCACAGGGGTTTATACAAAATGCGCGCGCTTCAGATGATATTATTGAGGGGATTGAAATGCTCGGCGCTGGGTTCTGCGTGGGAGTTCAGTGGCACCCGGAAAGTATGGAAACGGAAGAGCATAGTAAGGCTTTGTTCAAAGGATTTATCAAAGCGTGTTAGAAATTAGTTGACAAGGGCAGTTGGGAGCTAGGATGGGTAGTTGGGGGGACGTTCGAGATGGATGAAAAGGTAATGGAAACGTTAGCAAAGATTCTAGAAGGGCAGAATGAACTCCAAAATGAACTTAAGCAAGAGATTAGAGAGGTCTCTACGAACGTTGATAAGTTAGCAATGCGAATTGAAACCGAGGTTGTTGACAGAATTAAGATACTATTTGACGCTCGGGAGGTTCAGAGTGAAGCGATTATAAATGTTTCTGAAACGCTTAATCGTGTAGAAGCTAAGTTAGACGTTCTGCAACTCGAAACGGCACATATTCGCAGAATCAAATAGTAAGCAACATTAGGCAGTCGAAAGGCGGTCTCGATTTTTCATGCAAAAACGAAGGCACCCGCCGTCCATAGCAGGTGCCTTCTCCATTTTTGGTGTCGCGCTAATCAGCGCGATCTCAATGTCAGCTCATTTCTAGTTTAGAACATAGGTGGATCTTTGTCAACCTAGAGAATAGGATTGTATACATTATACTCACCAAATTAATAGAGGAATTCCTCTTGCTCAGAACGAATTAACATAAAATGAATGCTTAAATTTAGAAAGTTAAATAGTAAAAAGGAAGGAGCAAGCGCTTGATTCAATTAGAAGGGGTAAATAAACATTTTGGTAATTTACATGTCCTCCAAGAAATTAACCTAACGGTCAAGTCGGGAGAAAAATTAGTCGTCATTGGCCCTAGTGGATCAGGCAAGAGCACATTAATTCGGTGTATGAATCTTTTGGAAAAACCAAGTTCAGGTAAAATCACGATTGACGGAGTAGTAATTACAGCTCCTAAGGCACAGGTTACCAAAGTCCGTCAGTCAGTGGCAATGGTCTTTCAACAATTTAATCTCTATCCTCACAAAACGGTTCTGGAGAATTTAACTCTCGCTCCTATGCTGATAAAGGGAGTCCCTAAAGAGGAAGCCATAAAGGATGGTATGGCTTATCTTGAGCGTGTTGGACTAAGTGAAAAATTCAAGGTGTATCCATCGCAACTTTCCGGTGGCCAGCAGCAACGTGTGGCCATTGCTCGGGCTTTGGCTATGCGCCCCAAGATTATGCTCTTTGATGAGCCTACATCGGCTCTAGACCCGGAAATGATTCAGGAAGTCCTTGATGTTATGATCGATCTGGCCCATGAGGGAATTACAATGGTCGTTGTCACTCATGAAATGGGCTTTGCCAAAACGGTTGCCGATCGCGTGATTTTCATGGATGAGGGACAGATTGTGGAATCCAATACGCCGAAACAGTTTTTTGAAAATCCAACGAATGAGCGCACTAAGTCATTTTTAAGCCGTATTTTGCGCTAATTATGGCCCGCCTGGAACTCTAGACGGGACTTAACCTGGGCGTTCAATGATGAAGGCGCAGTATATCTGCGACCAAGAGGATTATTAAAGGGGGATTTCAGAATGAAGAAGGCTGGAATAGTTTTAACAAGTTTATTATTAGTTGTAGGTTTAGTAACTGGATGCGGAGCGACCGCGCCTACCCCAAGCAGCTCCAGTGCTGTACCGGCGGATGTCAAGGTTATTAAAGACCGTGGTGTTCTTAAAGTTGGGGTTAAAGTTGATGTTCCAAACTTCGGGTATAAAGATCCTAAGACGGGTAATGTAGATGGGTATGAAATTGATTTGGCTAAAGCAATAGCCAAGAAAATCTTAGGAACTGAAAAGATTGAAACCACGGCAGTAACCGCAAAAACACGGGGGCCTGTGTTAGATAGCGGGGACGTTGATATGGATATCTCAACATTTACTGTTACAGAAGAGCGCAAAAAGAGTTACAACTTCTCTGATTCGTATTTCACGGATGGAGTAAGGTTAATGGTTAAAAAGAATTCTGGGATACAAAGTCTAAAAGATTTAAATGGGAAAAAGATTGGTGTAGCGCAAAGCGCGACTAGTAAGGCGGCTGTTCAGGCTGAAGCAGATAAGGTCGGGGCCAAGATCAGTTTCCTAGAGTTCGCCACCTATCCGGAGATTAAAACAGCCCTTGATTCTGGTCGGGTGGATTGTTTCTCCGTAGATGGCTCCATTCTTTCCGGTTATTTGGATGATTCTACGATGATATTAGCGGATCGTTTTAGTCCTCAAGAATATGGAGTAGCCTCCAAAAAGGGTAATGATGGAATCAACAAAGTTGTCAATGAAACGATTGCAGAGTTGAAAAAATCCGGGGAACTCGATAAAATGATTCAAAAATGGGGTCTTAAATAGTGGTCGGACCTTTTGCCTGGTTTAAATGGGAAGCGCTTTTCCGTGATTGGACGGTATTCGCTGAGGGTTTTAAAACCACCATCATAGTAAGCATCCTTGCCCTTACTTTAGCTCTTCTGCTGGGGATTGTATTTGGGGTACTCGGGACCTCTCAGTGGACACTAGCTAAGGTAGTGAGTCGCGTCTATGTAGAATTTATTCAAAATACGCCACTCGTTATCCAGGTTTTCTTCCTGTATCATGGGCTTCCTCACATGGGCGTTATGCTACCTGTTTTTGCTGTGGGTGTTTTAGGTGTCGGTGTGTATCATGGCGCATATATTGCTGAAGTAGTCAGGGCAGGAATTAGCTCGATCCACAGGGGTCAAATGGAAGCTGCTTTAGCTCAGGGATTTAGCTTTTGGGGGGCCATGCGGTATATTATCTTACCGCAAGCGGCGCGCTTGGTTTTACCACCGCTCACTAATCAAGCGGTTAACTTAATTAAAAATACATCTGTGCTGGCCATGGTCGCTGGCGGTGACTTAATGTATCGTGCGGACTCTTGGTCAAGCGACAATCTCTATTATGGGCCTGCTTATATTGTTGTGGGACTGCTCTACCTCATTCTCAGTTTACCGTTAGCGACCCTAACCCGCCGCTTAGAAAGCAAAACGGGGGTGTCGGCATGATTCAAGACGTCTTAAAGCCTGAAATATTTCGTTTTCTAGGGCAAGGACTCCTAACGACACTCTACATTGCCGTCATGGCGATAATAATTAGTTTTGTCTTTGGAACTCTCCTTGGTATTGCTCGTTACTCTAAACAAGCGGTTCTCGGCAGAATCGCAGTAGTGTACATTGAATGTGTCAGAAATATCCCGATGTTGCTCTTCATTTTGGTTTTTCGATTTATGACCACCTTAAAACCAGTTAACTCAGGGATCGCCGCGATTGCGGTCTTCACTTCGGCCATCATTGCCGAAATTGTTCGGGGAGGATTAAACTCTATTGATAAGGGGCAGTGGGAAGCCGCTAAGGCACAAGGACTTTCCTATCGTCAAACTCTGGTGCATATTATTTTGCCCCAAGCCATGCACAAGATGATTCCTCCGTTAGTCTCCCAGTTTATAACGGTTATCAAGGATACATCCTTTGTCTGGGTTGTCGGCGTGGAGGATCTCACGGGTAAAGGGATGATTATTTTAGGGCAATACGGTTCAACCAGCCAGGTATTTACAGTATTTGGAATGATTGCGTTAACCTACTTCGTGCTAAATTATTCCCTTTCAATTTTGGCCCGTCGTCAACAACTTAAAATGGTGCATCAAAGTTTTTAATTTACGTTGACCTCCTACAGTCTGGGGCCTTGATTAGTAATCAGGGTCCTTTTTTACATAGAGAATTATAACAGAGTTATGATGAGCTTTATCTTATTCTCAGGAACACTAAGACCTTAAAAACTGTAAGATCAAATCTAAAACTACATAATAATTAATATCTTAGAGATAATATAAAAAACATTACCACCACATTTATCGTCCTATTAAGGCAAGGTCGAACCGCCTGAATAAACGGTCGAGTTACAAGGAGTGGTCGAGAATGGACATAAAGCTGAAAGAACTCCTAGAAGAAAAGAGATCTGCTATTGCGAAAAAGTGGTTCGAGGCGATAATGGAGACGTATCCCACGGATAACTCAGGTTTCTTAAGAAAGCAAAAAGATATGTTTGCTAATCCTGTTGGTCATGTGATCTCTCAGGGGGTCGAGAATATCTTAGAAGCGCTTATCGAAGAGAAAGAACTTGCCGAAAGTTTACCCTTTCTCGGTAATATTATCAAAATGAGAGCTGTTCAGGATTTTACGCCCTCGAAAGCAATGAACTTTATCTTTCTTCTTAAAAAGGTGATTCGGGAAGAACTAGAAAAAGAAATTAAACAGGACTTGATCAATGATGAGTTGCTGAGGTTTGAATCAAAAATGGATGAACTGGCTCTTTTCTCCTTTGACATATATGCAAAATGTCGAAACCAGCTCAACCAACTTAAGATTGATGAACTTAAAAGAACGACTTTTAAGCTGTTAAAAAAAGCAAATTTGATGGACGAGATTCCAGTAGAGGAATTTGAACACAAAGACCAAAATAATAAGAAAGAATGCAAGGAGGATAATACAAATGGCGCAAATTGTGGTAGGTGATTTAACGGTAGAATTGGATGAAGATGGCTTTCTTGAGGATCATTCAGCCTGGACTGAAGATGTGGCTAAGGCTCTCGCCGCCACTGAGGAAATTGAAGAACTTACTGAAGAGCATTGGAAGATGATCAACTATCTTAGAGATTATTATGAGCAGTTTGGTGTCGCCCCCATGGTTCGGAAGATGGTTAAGGATTCTGGCTTCGATCAAAAAAAGATTTATGAACTATTTCCTGCCGGTCCTGGGAAGGGTGCTTGCAAAATTGCAGGATTGCCAAAACCAACGGGCTGTGTCTAATTGCCCTCATATAATATTCTCGGCAAGCGCTCACTTACTTTAGAGTAATGGAGCGCTTTTTTCTTATCAAATATGGCCATCAGAGTAGTTCAATGATTTAAGACGGATGAATGAACTAACGGTTAAATAAAATCAATGCTGTGACATGAGACTAAAAACGTTATATAATAAACTCCGCTAGGTAAAGAGATTTACTTTTGCCAGAATCAAAACTTGGAGGTAAAATCAAACTATGGTAAACCCCCTCTCTATTTTGGTTATTGGTGTTATTGTCTTGATTTTTGGCGGATTTAATTACTATATTGGTCTGCGTGGGTGGCAGGCTTTGTTTCATTTTGTCCCTTTCTTAAGTCCCAAGGTATATTGGTCCATTTTTTGGTTTCTTTCCTTGTCTTATATATTCAGTCGGTTTAGCCAAAAATTTCTTCCTACCGTGTTATACGAAAGCCTGATCAAGGTAGGGTCCTACTGGTTGGCGTTTATGTTCTATTTCCTATTAATGATCACTGTGCTGGATATTCTTCGCTTGATAGAGCGCCCTCTTAGACTTGTACCGGTGGAGATAAAACGGACCTTAAACCCCGCACTGGGATTAGGTGTTTTGATATTCGTCGTGGGTATCGTAAGCTATGGAGCGTGGAATGCTCGTCATCCCCGCATTAACCATTATGAGGTGTCGATTGCTAAACAAGCCGGCCCATTAAAACAGTTGCATGTCGTCATGGTTTCGGATATCCATTTAGGAACGATCGTTAATAACGATTATCTCACGAAGATGGTCAATGCAGTTAATGAACTTAAACCCGATCTAGTTCTTTTCCCCGGAGATGTGTTCGATGAAAATATTGAAACGACGAATAAATTGCAAACAGTTAATAATTTTCGTAGACTAAATGCGCCTTATGGTGTTTTTGCGGTATTAGGTAATCATGAATACATTGGCGGTAATGCTGAGGAAGCTATTAAATACTTGGGTGAGGCCGGGGTCAAAGTATTGCGGGATAGCTCTCAGGAGGTCGCTGAGAGTTTTTATCTTATTGGGCGAGACGATCGGTCGAGTGAGCGTGTTAAAGGGATCAAGAGACAATCTTTAAACAGCTTGATGCAAGGAGATAATCGTTCCCTTCCGATAATAGTGATGGATCATCAACCGCTACAGTTAGATGAGGCTGTCCAACAAGGGGCCGATTTACAATTATCTGGACATACGCACGCGGGACAATTGTTTCCGATTGAGTTTATTACACGGCGAATATTCGAAGACGACTGGGGATACCTTCGCAAGGGAAATTTCCAGCTCATAGTTTCTTCAGGTTATGGTACTTGGGGTCCGCCGATTCGGGTGGGTAATAATCCGGAGATTGTGGATATTACGATTAAGTTTAGGCAGTAGTAACTGAAACAAAGGCAAGCAATTCGACTCCTTAAATTATTTATTTTGTGGAATATGAGAATTCTAGGAAATAAATAAGGCAGAGGAGCGTTATCCACGCCCCTCTGCCTTAATAGATTAACCATTTTCGTTTATTTAAGACCGTCTCCCTTGAGAGCTTCTCCAATGGTTCGTCCAAATTCTTCACAACTAGTTAGTGCTTCGGCATCAGGGTTCCAGGATACCTTCAGCCCTTCATTAAGTAGCTCAAAGCCACAATGTTCCAATTCGGTTGTGATAAGTTTGTTACCTTCACCACTCCAACCATAACTCCCAAAGGCAGCCGCTTTTTTATTTTTAAATCCTAACCCTTTGATCATCTCTAGTATTCCGGCGATGGCAAAAGATACGCCTTTATTAATGGTCGGGGAGCCGACAAGTATCGCCTTGGATTTAAATACTTCTGATATAATGTCGTTTTTATCAGCATGGGTGGAATTAGAATTGAATAATTTCACCGTAACATTCGGATCACTCAATTTTATCCCAGCCGCTATTCTCTCAGCCATTTGCCTAGTACTGTTCCACATAGTATCATAAATGAGTGTGATTTGATTTTCTTGATAAGCATTAGCCCATTCAACGTATTTGTTAACAATTTGTAAGGGATTATCCCGCCACATTAGGCCATGACTTGGGCAAATCATATCAATTGGCAGGTTAAAGCTCAAAATTTCAGTGATTTTATTTCCAACAAATTTGCTGAAGGGATTCAAAATATTTGCATAATATTTAAGAGCTTCGTCATATAATTGTGATTGATCGACTAAGTCGTTAAACATATGCTCAGATGCTAAATGCTGACCAAAACCGTCATTACTGAAAAGGATATTATCTCCAGTTAAATAGGTGAACATTGTATCAGGCCAATGAAGCATTCTGGCCTCAATAAAGATAAACTCTTTGGATCCAAGGCTTAATTTATCACCCGTTTTGACGGGTATAAAATTCCAGTCCTGATGGTACTGGCCTTTGAGCGATTTCATAGCATTGGCGGTACAATAAATGGGGGTATTAGGGATTTCCTTCATTAATTCCGGTAAAGCTCCACTGTGATCGGGTTCACCGTGATTAGCAATAATATAATCGATCTCATTTAAATCGATTTCTTTTTTTAAATTGGCAACAAATTCTTTAGCAAAGGGCGTCCAAACGCAATCGATTAAAGCTACTTTTTCATCACGGACAAGATAAGAATTGTAACTAGAACCTCGGTGGGTAGAGAGTTCATCCCCGTGAAACTTTTTTAATTCCCAGTCGATCTTACCTACATGCGTTACATTTTTATTAATTTCAAAACTCATGGTAAACCTCCTAATATTTTGTGGTTATATTCTTAACCGCATTTTTTCTGCTGGTGCAGGTATATACTTTAGTTAAGTGGATGCTGAAAGCAAAGTGGTTTGTTATACATTGCACAAGCTGATAAACATATTCTACACTATTTAGGCCGATTCTGCAATTGTAAATATAATCATATTGAAATTAATTTAAACAGATAACATTCTAATATAAGAAAGATTGCCTGATTTTGTAGGTTACAGTTAAATCTGTTACCTTCTAATATGTTTGCAAAAAGACAGAAAATATGAAGGCTCTAGAAATCAATTTAAAATACTGAATAAAGGATTTTTAACATAATTCGCGAATTATATAGTCTGAATAGTCTAACGAGAGTCCAAGCTAAGCTAGGAAGTTGATGAAAGAGGTGCACTTGTGCGTTCGATCAAACATCAGACTCTCATATTGTTGCTGGGATCGCTTGTGATACTAGCGTGTAGTTTTCTCGTGCTGTTTGGTTGGTTTCTGAAAGATCGCGACCTGGCAGCTACGACCATCAAGGCACAAGCGGATTTGGCAACCTGTGGGGAAATTATTGATATAAAATATCCCGGCGCGTGGTCAGTGCGAGACGGGGAGCTATATAAAGGACCGCTTAGGATCAATCTCAATAATGAAATAGTCGATCATTTAGCCCTTCTCACGGGGGATACTGTAACGCTCTTTCTAGGAGAGACGCGAGTAGCGACCACAGTACGTGGTTCAAATGGGGAACGAGCGATTGGTACTAAAGTTTCTGCTAAGGTCGCCCAGACAGTACTGAAAAACGGTCAGACATATCTTGGAGAAGCGGATGTAGTGGATCAGTGGTACCAAGCTGGTTATGTTCCTCTGCGTTCAGAAAATGGTAATATAATCGGAATGCTTTATGTAGGGATTTCTCATGCCTATGAGCAGCAATTCATTACGAAGTCTTTAATCACAATGGCCGAATTGGGATTGGCCTTAACTATCTTTATTGCTTTTCTCACTTGGCTTTTCTTGCAGAAAGTAATCATTTATCCTTTGCATAATATCATGTTAGGCACTCAGGAAGTCGCAACTGGACACCTACCCCAGAAGATAAATGTTTCCGGCGCTAAGGAAATCGAGGAACTGGAGAATGCATTTAACCAAATGGTAGAGCAAATCCAGACTTTAACAGGAGAAGTCTGTCGGGCGACTCAAAGTAATATCGAGAATGACTTACCTGAAAGCGAGATTCATACGATTTTAAAGCAGATGAAAGATAGTGAAACAACTGAGTCAATAGAGTCAATAGAGTCAATTGAGCCAATTGAGCCAATTGAGCCAACTATCGACCATACGGTGTCTACCAGACCAAAGTCACAATTGGTAATGGACACTCCCTGGCGTACTGGAGAGGAAGGCTTGCCGAAAGGCTTAAATAAAGTCACTCTCAGCCTGATCGTGCAATTTTTGCAAGCGACACGCCGTCCCCTTTCTGCAGAGGAAGTTGCGGAAGGAGTTAAACTGACAAGGGTCACAGTACGCCACTACCTTGAATTTTTAGAACAGCGTGGATTCTTAAAATCGGAACAGAAATACGGCACAGTTGGTCGACCTGTTAAGTTGTTTATCCCATTATGAAAGGCCCTCTGGGCCTTTTCCTTATTTACAAAACCCTCTAATCATTTTCCTAATTATCGAAACATTCTTTATTTCCCTAAACGCTTTCTTTACTTCCATAAGCGAGACAGGAGCCGAGAAGACAGATAAAGTAATGAATACAACCACATGACAAAAACAAAGGAGGCCAGAAGGAAAGCCAAATTGTTTTTTAATGAAGGAGGATTTCTATGTGTGACAGCGCTTCGCCAAATGAATTCGCTCAAAAACTGGATGACTATATCGACAGCTTGCCCTATAAAAAAGAAAACCTGATTGGGATTTTACATCATGCCCAAGGGATCTATGGATATTTGCCCGACAATGTACAGTGGCATATCGCGCAGAAACTGGATATTTCTTCAGCGAAAGTCTATGGAGTTGTGAGCTTCTATTCGTTCTTTACCATGGTCCCCAGGGGGGAACACGTTGTTAACGTATGCACAGGCACCGCTTGCTTTGTGCGAGGAGCCGATAAATTACAAGAGGAACTGGAAAATCAGCTTAAAATTAGAGCGGGAGAAACCACTCCAGATAATCTCTTTACCCTAGAAACTCTCCGTTGCGTTGGGGCTTGTGGGCTCGCTCCAGTTATGATCGTCGATGGTCATGTCCATGGACGTATGCACACGCCACAGGAAATTCACGAGGTCCTGGCAAAGTACCGCCCGGAAAGTTAAACCCCGAGAAATTAACGCTTGCCAAGTACTTATATAGTGCAAGAAGCGTCACCGAAGGAAGGGAAAGCCATATGAAACTCAAAAATATCGACGAGTTGAATGCCTTAAAAGTTGAAAATCGCAAAATTTTTGAAACAAGACACGTAACCGAGCCTGTCACCATTAAAGAGGCTCAAGGCCTGCCACGGCACATTATGGTTTGTGGAGGAACTGGCTGTAGCTCCTCAGAAAGTCCCAAAATCGCTGAAGGCCTTGAAGAAGAACTTCAGCGGCGCGGATTATCGGAGCAGGTTAAAGTGTTTATGACGGGGTGTTTTGGCTTTTGTGAAAAGGGGCCGATGATTGAGATTCACCCCGATAATACCCTCTATGTTGAAGTTTCGGCCAACGATGTCGCTGAGATCGTTGAAGAACACTTTGTTAAAGGGCAGCAAATAGAACACCTTCTCTATAAAGATCCTACCACGGAAGAGCGGTTTGCCTCCGATCTCCCTTTTTATCATAGTCAACTTCGTATTGCCTTACGCAACTGTAGCAAGATCGCACCTGAGGACATTCGTGAATATATCGCTGCAGACGGTTATCAGGCCTTGGCTAAAGTTCTTTTCGAGATGGATGATCTATCGGTCATCGACGAGCTTAAAAAAAGCGGTCTCCGGGGACGTGGCGGCGGTGGATTTCCTACTGGTACAAAGTGGGAATTCACACGTAAAAGCCAGGCTGATCAACGCTATATCATTTGTAACGCCGATGAAGGGGATCCAGGGGCCTTTATGGACCGTTCTATCTTAGAGGGGGACCCTCATAGTGTCTTAGAAGCTATGTGCATTGCGGGTTCCACGATCGGGGCAACCCAGGGCTTTATCTATATTCGAGCAGAATATCCTTTAGCGATTCATCGTTTACAGATTGCCATTGCCCAAGCCCGAGAATACGGCTTACTTGGCGAAGGTATTTTGGGCAGTAATCTTTGTTTTGACATTGAGCTTAAATATGGTGCAGGGGCCTTTGTCTGTGGGGAAGAAACAGCCTTGATTCACTCCATTGAAGGTACCCGTGGGGAACCTTCCGTTAAGCCACCCTTTCCTGCCATAAAAGGGCTATGGGGCAAACCAACTTGCGTCAATAATGTAGAAACCTTAGCTAATATTCCTCCGATCATTTTAAAGGGAGCCGATTGGTATGCCGGGATCGGTACGGAAAAAAGCAAAGGGACGAAAGTGTTTGCTTTAGCAGGAAAAGTTAACAATGTTGGGCTTGTGGAGGTTCCCATGGGAACGACTCTCCGGCAAATTATTTTTGATATTGGCGGCGGGATTCAGCATCGCAAAACATTCAAAGCAGCCCAAACCGGAGGTCCCTCGGGCGGATGTATTCCCACCCAGTATTTGGACTCACCCATTGATTATGAATCCTTAACTGCCATTGGTTCTATGATGGGCTCTGGAGGGCTCATTGTCTTGGATGAAAGTGATTGTATGGTTAATATTGCCAAGTTCTTCCTCGAATTCACAGTGGAAGAGTCTTGTGGACGTTGTACCGCCTGTCGAGTCGGCACCAAACGGCTTCATGAAATCCTGACGAAAATTACGGAAGGCCTAGGGACGTTAGACGACTTGGAGCAGTTAGAGAAACTGGGGAGCATTATTAAGGACACAGCTCTTTGCGGACTGGGGCAAACTGCTCCCAATCCTATTCTTTCCACTTTGAAGTATTTCCGAGATGAATATCTTGCCCATGTTGTCGACAAAAGCTGTCCGGCGGGCGTGTGTAAGAGCTTACTTAAGTATGAAATCACAGAGAAGTGCATAGGGTGTTCCCTTTGCGCGAAGAAATGTCCAGTCGGCTGCATCACTGGTTCACGTAAGGTGCGCCACGTCATCGATCAAGCACACTGTCTGAAATGTGGGGCCTGCATGGAGCAATGTCGAGTTAAAGGCGCCATCATACGCCGTTAAGTTACCCCTGTACCCTACTTATTAGAATGCGTGGGCATAAGTGCAACTAGGCGGCCGCTTCCCATGCTCAGCGCCAGCCAAGTTTTCTTTAAAGGAGGAAACCGTATGGATATACAGTTAACCATTAATGATATAACCCTTAAAGTGCCGGAAGGAACAACCATCTTAGAGGCTGCTCGTACTATAAATATTGATATTCCTACTCTATGTCACCTCAATCTTCCTGAAATGAAAATGAATAATCACATCGCTTCCTGTCGAGTTTGCGTGGTCGAAGTCGCGGGTCGACGGAATCTGGCTTCTTCCTGTTCCACTCCGGTCATGAGTGGCATGGTTATCAAGACCGATTCCCGACGTGCCATCCAAGGAAGACGGGCGATGGTTGAACTGCTATTGTCTGACCACCCAAAATCTTGTTTAACCTGCGCTAAAAACACGGACTGTGACCTGCGAGCTCTCGCTGCGGAATTAGGCGTACGCCACATCTCCTATGAAGGGGAAGAATCTGAGTTTGAAATTGACGATTCGAGTTCTTCCATTGTCAGAGATCCAAACAAATGTATTCGCTGCCGCCGCTGCGAAACTATGTGCAACGAGGTACAGACGGTGGGTGTATATTCTGCAGTGGGTCGTGGTTTTGAAACAGTGGTTAAAACTGCCTTCGATTTACCTCTTAACCAAACCGCCTGTACGTTCTGTGGACAATGTTTGGCAGTCTGCCCCACGGGCGCTTTAATTGAACTGGATCAAGTCGACAAAGTTTGGAAAGCCCTCAACGATCCCAACCAATTTGTCGTCGTTCAAACAGCACCAGCCGTACGGGTTGCTCTGGGGGAAAGCTTCGGTTTCGAACCAGGGACGATTGTCACAGGCAAAATGGTAGCCGCTCTGCGACGACTTGGTTTTGACCGCGTCTTTGATACTGATTTTGCTGCTGACCTGACGATTATGGAGGAAGCATCAGAACTCGTTCATCGTATCCAACACGGCGGGCGTCTACCTATGCTCACGAGTTGCTGCCCTGCTTGGGTCAAATTTTTTGAGCATCAATTTCCTGATCTCTTGGACATTCCTTCAACTTGTAAGTCTCCCCATCAAATGTTAGGGGTCTTAATTAAAAGCTATTATGCTAAAACGTTGGGTATTGATCCCAAAACCATTACCGTTGTTTCCGTGATGCCCTGCGTCGCTAAAAAGTACGAAGCGGCCCGTCCTGAACTTATGCAAGATTCAGAAACTGCGGATGTGGACATCGTTATCACCACACGCGAACTAGCCCGCATGATAAGAGAGGCCAGTATCCGTTTTGATCATCTCAAAGATCGAGAGTTTGATCATCCCTTGGGGGAATCAACAGGAGCTGCCGTGATCTTTGGAGCATCAGGCGGAGTTCTCGAAGCGGCCCTGCGGACAGCATACGAGGTCATAACTGGTGAAACTCTGGAAAAAGTGGAGTTTGAGGCTCTCCGGGGAATGGAAGGGATTAAGGAGGCTGTCATCCCGATAGCTGGACGTGATTATCGGGTCGCTGTCATCCATGGCCTGGGTAATGCCCGTACCGTTCTAGAGAAAATTCGCGCTGGGGAAATCAATTATGATGTCATGGAGATTATGGCCTGTCCAGGAGGATGTATCGGGGGCGGTGGCCAACCTTATCACCATGGTAACATGGATATTATTAAAGCCCGAGCTGCTGGCATTTACCGCGAAGACCGCGCCAAGCCCTTGCGCAAGTCGCACGAAAACTTGGCTATCATAGGCCTGTATAAGGACTATTTGGGCGAACCCTACGGAAAAAAAGCGCATCAATTGTTGCATACCACCTATACGGCACGAAAGAAAATCTAGTCAGCGAACTTGCTTCACTCGAAGATTCAGTGGGATAGAATCACGTTAATAATCAAATAATTAGGTACGACAAGAATAGTTGACAGGGCATTGGAACATGCTAAACTGTGAACTTACTGGAAAACCGCAATCTAGTAAGGAACCGCAAGGAACATTGTCTTTGTGGTTCCTTATTATAAAAATGTCATATGTCTGTTGTGCTGGAGGGTCCGGCATAGTGGACCCACAATACTGTTACCCGATTGTAAGGATTATTCTGAGCAAAAGGAGAAGGATTAAATTGCTCATTCGCCTTCTTACTAAGTCTAGAAGGCTTTTTATATACTGGTCAGAAAGTATAACTGAATGTTGCATACTTTCTGGAAGCATAAGTGCAACTAGGCTACCGCCTGCGCCTGAAGGCTGACAGAATGACTAATAGTGCGAAGACAGTGTCTTCGGGCGCTAGCCAAGTTTTCTATATATGGAGGAAACAAATAACATGGACAATAGGATAGGTGTCATAGGAATCGTAATTGAAGAATTTGAAAGCGCAAATAAGGTCAATGAAACCTTACATGAGTTGGCTGGCATTATAATTGGAAGAATGGGAATTCCCAATAAGCAAAGGGGTATATCGATTATCTCCTTGATCGTGGAGGGTACCTCGGATGAAATTAGCGCGATGACTGGTAAATTAGGAAAGATTAAGGGGGTAAATGTTAAGTCGGCATTAACGAAAAAATTGGAGGATTGAATTTCTTCTAGTAGTTTAATATTAGGCTTTAAAAAGGAGTTTTGGTTATGTATGATTGTAAGTCGAAAAATGCGACGGAGTTTATTGATGACGGCGAAATTCTGGCCACCCTTACTTATGCACAGGAAAACAAAAGAAATCGTGAACTGATTGATACCCTGATAGAACGTGCTAAAGACTGCAAGGGTTTAACCCATCGAGAGGCTGCTGTTTTGCTGGAATGTGATCTGGAAGATGAAAAAGAAAAAATGTTCAAACTGGCCAAGGAGATTAAGCAAAAGCTTTATGGCAAGCGTATTGTCATGTTTGCTCCACTATATCTTTCAAACTACTGCGTAAACGGCTGCGTATACTGTCCCTATCACAATGAAAATAAAAATATATCTCGTAAAAAGCTTTCGCAGGAGGATATTGTGCAAGAGGTTATCGCCTTGCAGGATATGGGACACAAGCGCTTGGCTTTAGAAACAGGCGAAGACCCTGTGAACAGTCCAATTGAATATGTTTTGGAAAGTATGAAGACCATTTATAGTATTAAGCATAAAAACGGAGCTATCCGCCGCGTCAATGTTAATATTGCTGCCACAACCGTGGAAAATTATCGCAAGCTTAAGGAAGCGGATATTGGTACTTACATACTATTCCAGGAAACCTATAACAAGAAAAGCTATGAAGAGCTGCATCCCACAGGGCCAAAGCACAACTACGCCTATCATACAGAAGCGATGGATCGTGCCATGGAGGGCGGTATTGACGATGTGGGAATCGGAGTTTTATTCGGCTTAAATATGTACCGTTATGACTTTGTTGGTTTGCTTATGCATGCGGAGCATTTAGAGGCAGCAATGGGTGTGGGGCCACATACTATCAGCGTTCCACGCATCCGCCCCGCCGATGATATAGATCCCCAAAATTTTTCTGATGCAATTTCAGACGATATTTTTGCGAAAATTGTGGCTATTATTCGTATTGCCACCCCTTATACGGGGATGATTATTTCCACCCGTGAATCGAAAATAACCCGCGAGAAGGTGCTGGAATTGGGCATATCCCAGATAAGCGGAGGCTCAAGCACAAGTGTTGGCGGATATGTTGAGCCGGAAACATTAGATGATAACTCAGCTCAATTCGAAGTAAACGATACCCGTACATTGGACGAGATTGTAAACTGGCTCTTGGGATTTGGCTATATTCCAAGCTTCTGCACCGCCTGTTATCGTGAAGGACGTACAGGTGATCGTTTTATGAAACTTGTAAAAGCCGGGCAGATCGCCAACTGTTGTCAGCCAAATGCTTTGATGACACTTAAAGAATATCTAGAGGATTATGCTTCGCCGGATACCAAGAAAAAGGGTGAGGTAGTAATTGAAAACGAGATCCCCTGCATACCAAATGAGAAGGTTCGGGCAATTGCCATAGAGCATTTGAATGAGATTCAGGAAGGCAAGCGAGATTTCCGTTTCTAACAGCCTTAGAGTACTAGTCAGTCGCCACGAGCAATTGACCAGTACTCTAAGTTAAATGACCAGACTAAATATAATGAAAGAATTGGGCCAAAGGGTTATCGAAAAAGGTCTGTTGGATATTCTGAAAGAGGCAGCCAGGGAAGGAGCCAAAGAAAGGCTTAAACGAATTGAAGCTGGTGAAAGAGATTTAAGGTTCTAAAGGGTACAAATAAAAACCAGTTACTTGTTACAAACGTAAGTTGTAACAAGTAACTGGGCTCCGATTTTACCTTTAAAAGATAGTTTCAAATGTGAACAGTAGATCTAGGAGTAATAGTGAACTCGCTTACGCTAAAGCTGAGTGTCGGGGCTTCGGTGGGGAATTCTACCACTGAAGTGGAAATCGAAACACCCATTTATGGAGTGGGTGTCTCGGAATTAATAAACAGTAAGAAGGGGTATGAGCATGGAGAGATATGCCTTGAAACATGCGAATATACGCTTAGGATACCTTATATATAGAGAAGAAAGTGATATGTTCGTATTAGAGTTTGAAGATTTAAGCCTTGAAAACGAAAGCTTACTTGAAAGTTTAAAAGATTATTATAGTAGTAAAGGGACAAATAGTAATGATGCACGTTTTTGGATTATGGGAAGAATTACGCCTGCAGAATTTATAAACATCGATGAATTTTTAAGAATAGCGGAGTTAGAAGAGAACAATACCTGGGAACTAGTCAAAGCCACTAAAGGCCATTCTACGAGAGATAATCTTTGGCTAGAAAGAGTGGTCTGTTAGCTAATCGCCACTGGCAATTACAGGACTTTAGTAGAATTGTTCAAAAGATGTCTGGAGGAAATCCCTTGGAGGAGATAAAGTGAACTTTAGAATAGAAAAAGACTCTATCGGAGAAAGAAAAATTACGGAAGCTAACTATTATGGTATAAACACAAAAAGAGCCCAGGAAAATTTTAATTTAGGTTCAAAAAGTGTCAATCTAAAGCTTATCTATGAAATCGCTTTAATAAAGAAAGCGGCAGCCAGGGTGAATAAAGAATTAAAGCAACTGACAGAGGATAAAGCTAATTCCATAATTCAGGCAAGTGAGGAAGTTATTGAAGGTAAATTTGATCAGGAATTTATAGTAAGCGCTTTTCAAGGAGGCGCGGGTACATCAACTAATATGAACGTGAATGAAGTCATCGCTAATAGAGCTATCGAGATATTAGGCGGAACAAAAGGTGACTATGACGTTGTACATCCTTTGAATGATGTAAATATGTCGCAATCGACCAATGACGTTTATCCAACAGCGTTGAGAATTGCCGCAATTCATATGCTCAGGAAATTAAGCTATTCCCTCGCGGAGCTTCAGGAAGCGCTGCAAGGGAAGGAAAATGAATTCTGTGATGTGATCAAACTTGGCCGGACTGAGCTTATGGATGCGTTGCCGATGATGCTCGGACAGGAATTTGGTGCCTACGCAAAAGCCATTGAAAGAGATCGATGGAGGGTTTACAAGGTAGAGGAACGATTGAGACAGATTAATCTTGGAGGTACTGCCATCGGTACGGGCGTCAATGCAACTCATAAGTACATATTTATGATAACGGATACTATTCAGGAGTTAACTGGGTTAGGTTTGGCTAGATCCGACTATCCCATGGATATCACCCAAAATAATGATGTTTTTGTGGAGGTTTCAGGACTCTTAAAAGCCTGCAGTACGAATCTGTTGAAAATATCCAATGATTTGAGATTGTTATCTTCGGGCCCTAAGGGAGGGTTCGGAGAAATAGAGCTCCCTCAGATGCAGGCCGGTTCGACGATTATGCCGGGCAAGGTGAATCCAGTAATACCTGAGATGATCGGCCAGGTCGCCATGAGAGTGATGGCGAATGATTACGCGATTACGATGGCTGCCTTTTCAGGGCAACTTGAACTTAACTCCTTTATGCCCCTTATCGCGGAGAGCTTGCTAGAGTCACTAGAACTTCTGAATAATGGAGTCACAATATTTAGGGAAAAGTGTATTGAGGGAATTATTCCCAATAAGGAGAAATGCCAAGAAAATCTGGAGAAGTCAGCGGTACTAGCCGCTGCTCTGGTTCATCATATTGGGTATGATCAAGCGGCTCATATCGCCCGAAAAGCGTTAAGAGACGATAAGACAATAAGGGCTGTCCTAAAAGAGGAAAATGTTTTTTCGGATACTAGGATTGATGAGATATTGAATCCGTTTGAAGTCACAAAACCAGGAATACCGGGGATGCTTGGGGTTTCTGGAAAATGATCTTGGGGAGGGATATAGATGAGTTTAAATGAAACACCGAGAGGTGTGAGAGTGCATCTAGCGCTCTTTGGCAAGAGGAATGCGGGAAAATCAAGCGTGATAAATGCTATTACAGGACAGGAAACAGCTATTGTGTCAGAAGTGAAAGGCACAACGACGGACCCTGTTTTTAAAGCAATGGAGATATTGCCCATAGGCCCCTGTGTGATCATCGATACAGCTGGAATTGACGATGTCGGAGAATTGGGAGAACTGAGGATAAAGAAAACTTTAGAGGTTCTAGATATTGCAGATGTGGCACTACTTATCGTCGATATCAGAGTAGGAATCGGCGAAAATGACCAGTTTGTAATTGATAAGTTCAAGGAAAAGAAAAAGCCAATTATTGTGGTTTTAAACAAGCAGGATACTCTGGAAAACGATGAGCGAGAAAGTATAGCAACTAGTCTGCAAGAAACACTAAACACCCCAGTCGTTGCGGTATCCGCTCTTATGAAGCAGGGCATCAAAGAGTTGAAAAATGCCATCATCTCGGTGATTCCGGAGGATGAAGATAAGTTTAAAATTGTGGGGGATTTGATTAACCCAGGTGATTTTATTGTGCTTGTCACACCGATTGATAAAGCGGCTCCCAAGGGAAGGCTTATCCTTCCTCAACAGCAGACCATAAGAGATATACTGGAAAGTGATGCCATGGCGATTGTTACTAAGGAATACGAGTTGAGAGAAACCTTAAGTAATCTGGCTAAAAAGCCGAAGCTCGTCATAACGGATTCTCAAGTATTTTTAAAGGTGGCAGCAGATACACCCAAGGATATTTTAATGACCTCCTTTTCTATTCTGTTTGCTCGCCAAAAGGGAGATTTAACAGAATTTATCAAAGGGGCTAAAGCAATCGATATGCTTAAGGATGGAGATAAGGTTTTAATAGCAGAAGGGTGTACACATCACAAACAATCGGATGATATTGGCAGTGTGAAGATACCTAGGTGGATACGTCAGCGAACCGGGAAACAGCTGGAGTTTGAATACTCCGCAGGGGCAACCTTCACGGATGAGATCAAGAACTATGCTCTTATTGTGCACTGCGGGGCTTGTATGATGAACAGGACCGGGATGTTGAGCAGAGTAGAAGGTGCAAAAAAAAATAGCGTGCCTATTGTTAACTACGGAATTCTTATTGCTTATGTTCAGGGATTACTTCCGAGAGCCCTAGAACCATTTCCGCTGGCCAAAATGATATTGGAAGAAGAAAACCTCTATTGAGAGATAGAGCCGGAGAAGGAGTGGTTTTGTGAGTGACCTGCATAATTTATTCGAGAAAGCCTATCAAACGAACGATCTCACAAAAGAGGAGATCACGTACCTCTTAGAAAACATAACCGATTCTGACAGAGAGATCCTCTATAGCTATGCACTAAAGACGAAACAGGCGTATTATGGGAATAAAGTTTACATGAGAGGCCTTATAGAGTTTTCAAACATTTGTCGGCAGGATTGCCTGTACTGCGGAATTCGGGCTTCCAATGCGAAGGTGGAACGTTATCGGTTAACGCCTGAGGAAATCCTAGCCTGCTGTGATCAAGGGTATAAACTAGGATATCGAACATTTGTTTTGCAAAGCGGTGAAGATCTTTGGTATACAGAGAAGATTCTCGTTAATCTACTCAGCGCGATTAGGAAGGGTTATCCAGAGGCGGCCATTACGTTGTCTATTGGAGAGCGGGGCGTAGAAACCTATCAAAGCCTCTTTGCTGCTGGAGCAGACCGCTTCTTAATGCGCCACGAAACGGCTTCGAAAGAACTTTATGAAAAGTTACATCCCTCAATGCGCTTTGAGGAGCGTCGGGTCTGTTTAAGCGCTTTGAAAGGTCTTGGTTATCAGGTAGGAGCGGGATTTATGGTGGGACTGCCGGGACAAACATCTTCTGATCTGGCCGAAGACTTGCGCTATTTAAAGGAATTTAAGCCAGACATGATCGGGATTGGGCCCTTTATTCCTCATAGTGAGACGCCACTGGGAGCGGAAATGGGTGGAACGATTGAAGATACATTGGTAATGGTGGCCTTGGCGCGACTCCTTATTCCGGATAGTCTTATACCCGCCACGACGGCACTCGGCACTCTGAATTCGCAAGGCCGGGAGATGGCCTTGAAAGCGGGTGCCAATGTTGTCATGCCTATTATTACTCCTACGTCAGTAAGAAAACAATACGAACTTTACGAAAACAAGATTTGTGGGGATGATCAGCCAGAGGATTGCCGATATTGCATAGAGCGCAGAATTCAAGCGGCGGGTTTTGAGGCAGATCTAGGTAGAGGGGATAGTTGCCAGTTTATCAGCCATGAAGATAGCCTTTAAGAATCAGTAAAGAAAAAGAGATAAAAGCTCTTCGCTAGCCCTTGTCAGCGAAGAGTATTTTTGTTATCATATATCTTGAAATTCAAACAATATAAAACTAAAACATTATGATTTACATACTAATATGGAGGAGGAGTTTTTCGTGACTATCAATGAAGAGTTGACCCACGCACTTTTGGCGTTTTTCAATGGGTTTTCGTCCTGGGAAAATTCAATCGTGCGATCAAGTGAGCTCACGGTTTCAGAAGCGCATGCCGTAGAGGTCCTCGGTGAACATGAAAAAATGAACATGAAAGGTTTAGCTCAGAAACTAGGGGTAACGACAGGAACGACGACGGTAACGGTGGATCGCTTAGAAAAGAAAAATCTCGCCTACCGCGAATCGACGAAGGAAGATCGGCGCGTAAATTATATTGTTTTGACTGATATCGGAAAGAAGGTTTTTCAGGAACATCATGCTTATCATTTGCATTTAACTGAGCAGATGACGTCCATCCTAGATGACGACGAGATCAGCCAGTTCTTAAATACTTTGAAAAAGATTAATGCGGAAACGTTTTAGTCATAAGACCTTACCTCTCTTTGCACAAAAGATTAATTATGTGTTTAAAGCAGAGGTAAGAGTACATACAGTCGACTGAGTAGTGTGGAATGAGTAGCGAGAGAAGTAAGAGAAGAAGGGATGAAATGTCAATGAGTGCAACAAATATTATTCAAGCACCATTATTAAAGCCATGGACTATACTTTGGTCGAGGCATAAGGGGTTGTTTGTTACAGTCCTTAGCTTAGGGTTTATTATCCTAGCTTGGTATTCCGGTAAATGTGATTTTAGTGAACTAGAAGTTCTTTTCTACCTTTTGGCCTATGTCGTAGGCGGTTATCAGAAAGCCTGGGAAGGACTCCAAACACTGATCAAGGAAAAGGATTTGGATGTCGATTTGCTAATGGTAGTAGCGGCGATTGGGGCAGCCAGCATCGGGTATTGGGCAGACGGAGCGATTTTAATCGTTATTTTTTCCCTAAGTGGTGCCTTGGAAGGGTATACTCTGGAGCGGACGAATGACGAAATTGAGTCTATTATGAAACTACGCCCGGAAGAAGCGATTGTGGTACAAGGAAACGTGGAAAAACGTGTTCGAGTCGAGGAATTGCAGCAAGGTGATCATTTACTGGTCAGACCGGGAGAACGGATTGCAGCTGATGGTGTTGTGCGTGAGGGATATTCTTCCGTGAATCAGGCCTCGATCACTGGAGAATCGATTCCCATCGACAAATCTGTAGGGGACGAGGTTTTTGCTGGAACCATGAACGGACAAGGAGCTTTAGTCATCGAAATGACCAAACCTGCAGAGGCAACCTTGCTTGCTAAGATAATTCATCTTGTCCAGGAGGCGCAAAGCGAAAGACCCCCTAGCCAATTATTCATGGAGCGGTTTGAACGCATTTATGCGAAAATCGTGATCACTAGTGCGGTTTTGATCTCAGTCTTGCCACACTTTGTCTTAGGTTGGTCCTGGAGTGTGACAATTTACAAAGCGATGATCTTTCTCGTCGTAGCCTCGCCCTGCGCTCTAGTTTCCTCCATTATGCCGGCTGTATTATCCGGAATATCAAATGGAGCACGTAAGGGTATTTTATTTAAAGGCGGTGTCTATCTGGAGGCGATTGGGGACGTAAGCGTAGTAGCGTTTGACAAAACCGGAACCCTCACAGAGGGAATACCGAGAATTACTCAAGTGATACCTTACGGAAACTATACGGAAAATCAGGTTTTAGGTATTGCTGCTTCGATAGAGGCATGGTCAGAACACCCTATTGCTAAGGCTATAATCCATAAGGCAAACGAAAAAGGTCTCTCCCTTAGCACCGCCTCAAAACTGGAGGCTGTGCCTGGATTTGGGGTGCATGGGATAGTTGCAGGTCAGGAATATCGTATCGGAAAACTAGATTTGCCAGAGTTGGTTGAAGGCGGAAAATTATCGACCGAGGACATGAGAGCTGTGCTCAATCTTGAGAAGCAAGGGAATACAATGATCTTTGTTCAGGTGGAAAAAGAACTAATCGGCGTCTTAGCGGTACAAGATACCATAAGGCCACAAGCAAAAGAATCAGTAGCACGGCTTAAAAAGATGGGGATTAAGGTTGTAATGTTGACCGGAGACAGCTCCTCAACTGCGCAAATCATAGGTGCGCAGGTAGGCGTCGATCAAGTATATTCCGATCTGTTGCCGGAGCATAAAGTGGATATTATAAAAAAATTAGAGGAATATGGCAAGGTAGCTATGGTCGGAGACGGTGTAAACGACGCACCGGCCTTGGCGATTTCATCCGTGGGTATTGCTATGGGTGCCGCCGGAACGGATGTAGCGTTAGAGACCGCTAATGTGGTTCTGATGGCCGATGACCTTTCTAAGGTTGCCTATGCCATTGCCTTAGGGCGTCGCACAACTAGGGTGGTCAAACAAAATGTAGCCTTTGCCGTTGCTGTCATAATTTTGCTCGTTTTGTCTAATTTTTTCGGGAATATTAATTTGCCAGTAGGAGTCATCGGCCACGAAGGGAGTACGATCATCGTCATCGTCAGCGGTCTACGATTACTGCGGTGAGAGTGCAAAAATTTCATTGACGGAATGAAATATTAATGTTAGTATTGGAACATACAAAATTGATATTGATTATCAATTGCAATCACTTGAGAAAAGGAGTGAGGAAAATGCCATTAACAATGCTTTCCCCAGGAAAAGAGGCTGTAATTGAAGTCTGTAGAGCGAAGGAGATAACGAAAAAATTCCTGGAAGGACTAGGCATTATTCCAGGTGTAACTATATCGGTCATCTCAGAATTCAGTGGGAATCTGATTGTATCCATAAAAGGCTCAAGATTGGCCTTGAATAGGGGCGTTGCGCAGCAGGTACTTGTGCAGGCTTGATAGAGAGAACTTGGCTAACGCCCGAAGACACTGTCTTCGCACGTATTAGTCATTCTGTCAGCCTCTACAGGTGATGACTAAGGATGGTCAAGTATCCCTGAAGCCAAGGACTGCGAGGGGACGCAGGCGGTAGTCTTAGTTGCACTTTCTAAGCTAGTATAATAAAGGGAGGTAAGTTGTTTGGAGAGGACTTTAAAGGAATTAAAGCCAGGTGAAAAATCGACTATCATCAAAATTTTGGGTGATAAAGGCGCAGTGAAGAGGCGACTAATGGATATGGGTGTAACCCGTGGGGCAGAAGTAATGGTTAGAAAAGTGGCGCCGTTGGGTGATCCTATTGAAGTAAACATTCGAGGGTACGAACTGACGCTTAGAAAATCCGAAGCAGAAAACATTATTGTTGCATAAATAATGCTCCTAAGACATAAAAAGGAGCAATTTTTTAGAACATTGATTGAGAATGACTATCATTATTATCTAAGGTTAAAAGGAGCTGAAAATATTCTATGTCCTTGAAGTTTGCACTGGTAGGAAACCCGAACTGCGGTAAAACTACCTTATTTAATGAAATCACCGGAAGTACACAGTATGTTGGGAACTGGCCGGGAGTAACCATTGAGAAAAGAGAAGGGAAAGCTAGAAAGGTCCAGGAGGATATAAAGATCATCGATCTGCCTGGAATCTATTCCTTATCCCCTTATTCCATGGAAGAAATCATTGCCAGAGACTATATCGTGAATGAAAAGCCCGATGTCGTCATTAATATTCTCGATGCAACGAACATAGAGCGAAACTTGTATCTGACGACACAATTACTCGAATTGGGTGTCAACGTTGTTGTTGCGCTGAACATGATGGACGCTGCAGACGCAAAAGGCGACAAAATAGACATAAAAATTCTTGAATCACATCTCAAGGTCCCAGTTATACCTATTACGGCTAGTAAGGGTCGCGGTGTTAAAGAACTTCTCGAGAGAGCCCTGAACGTTGCACAAACAGCGGCCTCGTCAGGGGTGGCGCCTTTACTTAATGAAATGCACGATGAAAGTATTGTGAGCAGTATCCAGGAAATTGAAAAAACTATCATTCCTCAGCTGAATAGCAAGATCGGAAAATCTCGTTGGACAGCGTTAAAGCTTTTGGAAGGAGATGAAAGGGTTCAGGAAACGTTAAACGTTCCCGACACCTTGCTGAGAGAGATTAAGTTGCTTCAGGATAAGCTGGAGAAGAAATCTGACATGGATATAGAAACAATTATCGCCGATAGCCGGTACCAGTTTACGACCGCTGTAACGCGCAAAGCAGTTAAGAAGAAAGCGCAGAGCTCTCATTTAACGATCTCCGACAAAATTGATAAAGTAGTGACGAATCGGATTTTGGCAATCCCTTTGTTCTTAGCGATGATGTTTGGCATATTTTCTATAACGTTTGGCACAATTGGTTCCTTCACCATCGACTTTGTGGATGAATTGGTCAACGGCACGATTGCAACTTTTTTATCAACGTGGCTTGCGGGAGCAGGAGCTGCAGTATGGTTACAAGATCTCGTTTCAGGCGGACTCATTGGCGGAATGGGTAGTATGCTGGTATTTGTCCCACAAATTATGCTCTTATTCTTTTTCCTATCTATACTCGAAGATACTGGCTATATGGCAAGAGCAGCGTTTGTCATGGACAGACTACTTAGAAAGCTGGGTTTAAGTGGGAAATCGTTTATCCCCATGCTGATCGGTTTTGGGTGTGGTGTTCCCGCGATCATGAGTACGAGAACTTTGGAAAATGAAAAGGATCGGCGCTTGACCATTATGCTCATTCCCTTTATGTCCTGTGGTGCAAGGCTCCCAATTTACGCCTTATACACGGCAGCTTTCTTTTCAAGCAATCAAACCATGGTTGTATTTTCGCTTTATGTACTGGGAATTGTGGTTGCCGTTCTATCAGGATTTTTCCTCAAAAAAACTATTTTGAAAGGAGAAGTGGCCCCTTTCGTCATGGAATTACCTCCCTATAGAATTCCCACACTCAAAGGTTTGATGATTCACATGTGGGACAAGGGAAAAGGGTTTATCAAAAAAGCAGGAACGATTATCTTTTCAGTAGCAGTTGTGATCTGGTTTTTACAATACTTTAATATCTACTTCCAACCAGTGGCAGACCCGGGAGATAGTATGATTGGAGCTCTTGGTAAGGCCATAGCCCCTGTTTTTGCACCTTTGGGCTTTGGAGACTGGAGATCTGCTGTTGCGTTGCTCACCGGTTTTGTGGCAAAAGAAGCTGTTGTCTCCACAATGGGTATCTTACATGGAGTCGCAGATGCAACAGAGGGATCGACGGATTTGATAACAGCTCTGCAGACGGCGTTTACCCCATTAACGGCTTATGCCTTCATGGCCTTCACCCTACTTTACATGCCGTGTATGGCAGCCTTTGCAACCATCAAAAGAGAAATGAATTCTTGGAAGTGGACGTTAATCACAGTAGGATATTCGACAGGGGTAGCTTGGTTAGTAGCATTCCTTATCTTCCAAGTTGGAAAATTAATGGGTTTTAGTTGATTACGCCTCCAGCTGGAACTGTTGATAATTAAACTAACGAAGAAAAGGTGATATAATGATTAATTGGATTTTAGGCGGTATCATAGTTAGTGTTACTGTTTTTATTATCGTTCGGACAATAGTGCGCATGCGAAAAGGGGGAAGCACTTGCTGTGGTGACTGCCCCCAGACCCAAGGCAAGTGTGATTGTTCTAAATAACATCTAGGATGTCTGAAGAGCTATACCTAATGATTCCAGCGAAAGGAGGAATTCCATGAGTATCGTGCTTGTTGGAGGTCATGATCGAATGCATAGTGAATACCTAGGGATATGCTCCAAGCGTGGACATCGTGTTAAGGTCTATACACAAATGCCGGCTAGATTTGAAAAGGTGATCGGAACGCCCGATGGGATTGTTCTATTCACCTCGACGGTCTCCCATCAAATGGTTCACGTAGCAGTAAAAGAAGCAAAAAGAAAAAAGATACCGGTCTTCAGATGCCATACCAGCAGTGGGGCTTCATTGGAAGGAATGCTGCTGGAACTTGAAGCTACAGCTAGCGGTGTTAGCACAGGAAAGTAACGACTTGAAAGGTACATAAACGCATGTTCCAATACATCCAAAGGATTTTTCGCCCTCACCCTTTCCATGATATTATTGAGTGTTTAGCCGCCGCATTGGAAGCAAAAGATTTATACACCAGCGGACATTCTTCGAGAGTAGGGGATATGGCGTACGATCTAGGGCGAGCTATGGGGCTAAAAGGTTCAGAACTTGAAAATATCCATATTGCTGCCCACCTCCATGACATAGGTAAGATGGGTATTTCAGAAAACATATTAAATAAGAAGGGAAAACTTCTTCCCCATGAGTTCGCACAGATACAAACACATCCAGAGATCGGCTATAAGATTTTAGCTAAATCAAAAGGGCTTCAAAAAATGGCGGAAATAGTGTTACACCACCACGAAAGGTGGGATGGGAAAGGGTATCCGGATGGCTTGAGGGAAGATAAAATTCCCCTAGGCTCGAGGATCATCGGGGTAGCAGATGCTGTCGATGCGATTACTTCGGCGAGACCTTATCGAGAAGCCATGTCTTGGGAGAAATGTTGGAATGAGGTACTTGCAAACAAAGGCCTACAATTTGACCCCGTGGCTGTGGAAGTGTCGGAAAAACTGTGGACAAAATGGAAGCACTCATGAGGCAAGAGAGCATCTTCAAAATGCGCTCCTTCCTTCATGAGTACGGCTTGTCTATATGAACCATCAAAACCAGTATTGCCTGCAATACGATTCTAAGAAACATAAAATAATCCCTAGGAGAGACTCCATGAACTCTCTTAGGGATATTTTATGTTTCGATAGCTCGAATTGGAAGAAAAAAAGGTGAACGGAAAATGATGGAGAATATTAAGATGCTAATATACTAGAAATGGGGTGAAGGGATGTACTTAAAGAAGTTATCAAAATAGATGTTGCAATACAAGGAAATAGCAGGAATTTACTAAATTAATAGGGAATATTCATATCTTAACAGTCCAAAGACAGTGGGAGGAAAGTTACGTGAAGAAATGTTCTTATTATAAAATTTATATTCTGTTGGTCAGCATCATTGCATTCCTGCTTTTACAGCCTTTATTTGTTTTGGCTGATCAAACGTCTAACCACATCGAACGGTTATATGGCGACAGCCGCTTTCAAACCATGTTGCAAATTGCCTTAAAGTTTCCAGGCGTTGTGGATAATGTTGTTCTCACAACGGGGAATAATTTCCCAGATGCTCTAGCTGGCGTACCTTTAGCGCACCAAAAAGAGGGCCCCTTATTATTATTAGATAGTACTCCTGAATTAAGTCAAGAAGCATTTAAATATATCGAAGAACATCTTAGTAAAAAAGGTAACATTTACATACTGGGTGGAACGGTCGCTGTTCCCGAAAATTTTGTCACTGCTTTGGAGAACTTAGGCTTTAATACGGAAAACATCCATAGAATTGCGGGGCAAGATCGCTATGAAACAGCTTTAGCTATTGCCAAAGAGCTTCAGCATAATGGATCAGAATTTTATCTCGTTCAAGGCGACAATTTTCCGGATGCATTGTCCGCGTCAGTGCTTGCAGCTGATTCAGGCTATGTAAGTGCCGAAAAATCGAATTACTTTAAGACGAAAGGTCAGAACGTTCCAGTAGTTATTGGCGGAATTCCCTTGATTTTGTTACCGGCTCAGGGTCAAGTACCCGATTCTATTGTTAATTATCTCAATTCTATACCAGAAAATACCAACTCCATAATGCAAACATTTCATGTTGTAGGAGGAACGGCCGCTATATCGGAGGATAGTTTGCTACAGCTCAAATCTCAAGTCAAACGAATTGCTCCGGACGGTATGACTCGTATCAGCGGAGATAACCGATATGGCACAATGGGCAAGATTAATGGAATTGAGAATAGCTTTGACGCCTCTTGGCAAAACAACGGACGTGGTATTCCTATTCCGCATATTTATGTAGCATCCGGAGAAAATTTTCCGGATGCTCTCACGGCTGCAGTGCTCGCGGCCAGAGAGCAGGCCCCCCTTGTCTTAGTCAAGGACTCCTTGCCGCAGGAAACGATCGATTTGCTCATGGGGTACTGGAAACGTAACGGAAAGGTCATCGATAGTGGTACGACCGTTACGGTCTTAGGCGGGTCTAGTATCATTGCTGACAAAACAGTCACATCATTAGGCTACATCTTGAACTATGGCCAATCTATCGTCAATAAGGCAATTGTACAAAATTTTGCTGGCTCAGGTAGTTTTGGCTATGTGGACGGTAAAAGCCAGGAGGCGGAATTTGCTATGCCTTCGGGAATCACGCAAGGAAACGACGGAACGGTGTATGTTGCCGATACCCAAAATCACAGGATCCGAGCGATTTCTGGAGGGGACGTTAATACAGTTGCGGGTGTTACTAAAGGTAAAGATGATTATGGTATGTCTGTTGGGGGGTTTATAGATGGTCCAGCGACAATGGCGATGTTTAATCAGCCAAAGGGTCTTACAGTGGATCAGTATGGGACGATTTTTGTAGCGGATTCTGCCAATGGTGCTATCCGTACAATTGATAAGTCTGGTCTCGTAAAAACTTTGGTAAAAGGGTTAAATTCTCCGTCAGATATTGTCCTGGACAACGAGGGAGGACTCTATGTTACAGAAACCTTGAATCATCGTATCTTGCGAATCGATAATAGCGGGAATTGGTCTGTCCTGGCTGGCGGAGGGTATGAAAAGAGACAAAATTGGCTCTTTGGTGGGTATGCCGACGGAATTGGAGAAAAGGCACAATTTAACGAGCCTTCCGGCCTCGCTTTAGGACCTAATGGTTACTTGTATGTGGCAGATACCGGGAACCAAAGGATTCGGATGATTTCCCCACTGGGTGAGGTAACGACTCTCGCTGGATCCGGGACAACTCCGATTGTAGACACTAGTTATTTTAAAGGAGGTTTCCAGGACGGTCCTGGAGTGACTGCCAAATTCAATTTTCCCAATGGTATAGTAGTCGCCTCTGATGGAAACGTTTATGTGGCCGATACATATAATCATCGTCTTAGAGAGATCAACAAAGCGGGAGAAGTGAAGACGCTGGCGGGTGAGGGTGTGCACGGAAAGCAAAACGGGTTTCCAGAACAAGTTCAGTTTGATTGCCCGTTTGCGGTTAAACTTAATAAGAACGGCAATCTTTTAATCGTAGACCAGCTTAATAACTCTGTTCGACTGCTGGAATGGCAATCCTAGGATATGATGACCAAAGAGTGGTTTGAACGATGTAGAAGATAGGGGTGCATTGAGTATTGAAAAAGATTCATGTCGTTATAATTATCATCTTGGTAATGGCTTCTATGTACTACAATGAAGTTCTTTATAATGTAGAGCGTAGTGTAACTGACCGAGTTACGATTGAACCAAGGCAGGTCGATTCTAGGATAAAGGTCTTGGCGATTGACGATGAAAGCCTTGCCAAAATTGGCAAGTGGCCTTGGCCACGCAACATCGTCGCTGAATTATCAGACAAACTTTTGGCCAATGGGGCCCTCGCAGTTTGGCCTGATATCTACTACAGTGACAAAAGTCAGAACCCGGCGGAAGACAAAGCCTTGGAGAATGTGGCTGCAAAATTTCCGAATTTTTATCTTCCAGTGTACTTTGACTTTCAGACGAGAAAAGTAAACGATCAAATAGTAATCGAACGCATGGGGAAACCTGTTATTCCAATTGATCCTAAGCAAACAGGGCATATCAACGTTATTTCAGATGACGATCGAGTCGTGCGTAAAGTCATGCTGGGAATTTCGGACAAGGGGAACCGCGTTCCAGCAATCAGTGTGCAATTGGCAAATTTACTGTTGCCAGAGAATCGTAAGTTGGTGTGGACTGAGGATAATCGCTGGTTGATGGGTAACACACCCCTATCAACCGGACCACAAAATGATATCTTTTTTTCTTATGCCACAAAACCACAAGACAAAAGTATCGAGACTATCTCGATTGAAAAGGTTCTCAATGGGGAGGTAAGCCCAGCGCATTTCGCAGGGTCTGTGGTGTTGATTGGACCGTATGCCATTGGATTAGATGACATGTACTACACACCGGCGGGCAAGGTGTTGAAAATGTATGGGGTCGCCATTCACGTTAATATCATCCAGAGCTTGCTTGATGGGAAGCTCTATCAAAGGGCTTCTCAACCTGTTGGCGTACTGATCATTCTCTTTCTCGGATTATTAGCCTATTTCATCATGGAACGCGTGCGTGCTAAGTGGTCGATCCTAGTTATGGTGGTATTCTTGTTGGTTTACTCCGTGACAGAAGCCGTTGCTTTTAAGGTGTTAAATATTTTACTTCCCTACTTATACCCCATTTTGACTATTATTGCTTTATATATTTTTTCAGTCGTGTCTCAATATATTAAAGAGCGAAAGGAACGCAGCCGAGTAACAGGTATCTTCGGCCGCTATGTATCTAAGAGAGTGGTTCAAGAAATTCTGTCCTCGAACGAAGAAATCAAAGTTGGTGGGGTTCGTAAAGATATCACACTTATGTTTGTTGATATCCGAGGTTTTACTCCAATGTCGGAAAAGATGGAGCCGGAGGATATTATCATTATGCTCAATGAATATCTAGACCTTTGCTCGCGCGCAGTGTTCGCCTATGAAGGTACGATTGATAAGTTCATTGGTGATGGAGTGATGTCCATCTTTGGAGCACCGATTGAGCAAAAGGACCACCCTGAAAGAGCTGTTCGAGCCGCTTTACAAATGCAAAAGGAGTCCGTTAAACTTGCGGAAGGCTTACTTGAACGTTATGGCCGTTCAGTGAGCTTTGGTATCGGTCTCAATTCTGGACCGGCTGTCGTAGGGAATATTGGTTCTAATGAGCGTTTGGACTATACCGCAATCGGAGATACCGTTAATTTAGCAGCTAGGCTAGAGTCCAATGCTAAACCAGGGCAAATATTGATCAGCAAAGAGACTTATGAACGGATAAAAGGGACCTTTCAAGTCACCCCTCTTGATGCCATTAAAGTCAAAGGAAAAGAACAATTGGTTGAAATCTACCAAGTAGAGGGCGAGCTTAATGAGATTTAGAAAACTTATAACTTTTACATTGCATCTCAACCTTAGGTGAAATTGAGTAATGTCAATGTAAAATCTCAATCTGCATATTCATCTTTCAAAGCTAGAATTTCATCCAAACTATTCAGAAAAACTTCAACGATCTTAGGATCGAATTGTACACCACGTTCTTCTTTAAAGAGGTTAACCACCCGGTCAAGTTCCCAGGCTTTTTTATAACAACGATCACTGACCAAAGCATCAAATACATCGGCAATAGCAGTTATGCGGCCATAGATATGAATCTCTTCCCCTTTTAAACCTTGAGGATACCCTGTGCCATTCCATTTTTCATGATGCTGGTGTGCGATGATCGCTGCAGATTTGAGAATTCGGCGCTTTGAATTTTTCAGGAGATTAAAACCTGTCTGGGAGTGTGCTTTGATAATCTCGAATTCCTCATCTGTGAGCTTTCCGGGTTTCTTTAAGACGTCGTCTGGAATTGATACTTTACCAATATCGTGCATAGGGGAAGCCGCTTTGATGAGTTCTGATTCGATTGGGCTTAATCCACATTTAAGTGCAAGGACTTTCGAATATTCTGCAACTCGCTTCACATGGTTGCCGGTCTCCTTGGAACGACTTTCTCCAATTTCACCCATAATAAAGATGATTTCCTTTTGCGTTTGTTCGATTTCTTGATTCAGTATGGCCGACTCCAAGGCTTTGCCACTATAAGAAGCGGCAAGGGCTAAAAGATGCATGTCGCTAAGTGTGAATATACCCTTTGAGGTCATTTTATTGATTGCTTGATATGTACCCATGATTTCACCATTCTGATCTTGAATCGGGATTACAAGAACAGATTTTGTATGATATCCTGTATTAAGATCCACCGCGGAATTAAAACGCTCATCAGTATAAGCGTCCTCAATAAGGATGGTTTCATTGTGCATCACGGCATATCCTGCTAATCCTGTCTCAGCTGGAATTCTTAAAGGTTTTACACCATGAGCTACTTTAGTCCAGAGTTGATGTTTATCCTTGTCAAGTAGCCATAAAGTACAACGATCTGCCAGAATCAGATCACGTCCCATGTCTGCCATATACAGTAGGAGTCGGTCAAGGTCTTTTTCTGCAGCAATTAAGGATACGTAATGAAAGATGATGTCTAGCAATTGTTCCGGGTCAAGTTCGCTTTTTATTTTAAGACCTATGTTCTGGAGTTCATGCAATTATAGTTCACTCCCTTAATTCAGTAGAAGGCTGTGAGAAGTTATGGCATAATGAAAATGACGGAGAAATTTCCATATACGGTTTAATGATTTATGGAAATCCGGCAAGAACTTAAGGTATTTCGTTTAAAGGGCGTCTAAGTGAATAACAACACATATCCAGTTTAATTTATTTGTAGAATGAAGGCGAAAATACACACATGAAAGACTTGATCGACCATAATGCCGAGCCAACGGTTTTCTGATAGACTAGTGCGCATGATTTTATTCACCCACCAAGCTACGAAAGTACGGCGGTCAAGGAGGATATGAGCTAGAAAGATTGTAAATAGCTGCCATGGGGCTAAACCGCCAAACCCGATCAAGGAAATTAATCCTATTATAAAAGTGTATAAGGTAGAATGGACAAAAAGAGGTAGCCAATCGTTCGCTTTATTCATTGCCATCCAACTAGTTTGCAGGGGATAGTCCCCAATAAGATGGGCTATCAATAAGAAATCAAAGGGGCTCATTTAAACAGCTCATTTCTTTTCGAACCTTCTTCTTCCTTCGTGCTTAAGGAAGAAGAACTTCAACATTGTATTTTAGCGGGTGAAAGGATTGCAAGCGGTGTTCGAAGGATTAATGTTATTGACGAGAATTCCGTCGATGTTATTATAACAGAATTGGGAGATTTTATAGAAGGATATTTTCTAATTTAGGTAGTAATTGGCAAACACCATATTAAACATAGTAAAATGAGAAAGGACCAGTATAGCTGGTCCTTTCGGTATCTGACAGAGGAATTAATGAATGCTGCCAGCACTTTCGGATGTGCGACGAAGCATCTTCCTACCAAACATAGGGAATATGAGCTACACCATGTCGTGCATTCAATTCAGTTGCAACAGTGTCTTTGTTTACATGTGAATTGAACTTCTTCAATACCTAGATGTGATGAGTACAAGAGTCTGATATAATAAAAAGGTTGAAAAGGGTAAAGGTGATAAGAATTGAACCATTCTAAAATAACACTTAGTAAGCAGTGCGGGGGAGTATTATGCAACCATTAGAACCTTTTTACGAAAAGAAAATGACGTGCGTTTTTTGCGGCAAGCCTTTTAATACGTTAAGGGTGCGTTCCCGATTTGCGATCCCTTACAAAATGGATAGCGACTTTTGCCCTCATTATCGAACAGGGAATTATAATCCCCATTTTTATTTTGTCAATGTCTGTCCAGAGTGCGGCTTTGCCTTTTCCGAAGAGTTTAACGATCAATTTCCGATAGGTTCCAAGGAAGTCATTCGTGTTCAAATTACTGGGCATTGGACAAGAAGAGACTTTGGTCAGGTAAGAGATATCCAACAAGCTTTGGAATCCTATAAACTGGCGATCTTAGCAGGGTCTCTAAAAAAAGAAAAAAATACCGTTTTAGCAGGGCTTTGTCTACGCTTGGCCTGGCTCTACCGGTCAGAAAATAATTTGGAGCAAGAAAAGCGTTTCCTGGGTTTGGCACTTAACACGTATGAAGAATCGTTCGTGCATTCGGATTTTACAGGTACATCAATGTCTGAATTGAAAATTCTATTCATGATTGGTGAGCTAAGCCGTCGCTTAGGACAATTTAAAAAGGCTGTTTCTTATTTCTCTATGGTTATTCAACATAAAGATGCCAAAGACGAAATAAAAATAGTTACCATGGCACGAGAACAATGGAGAGTGGCAATGGAAGAGAATCGCCAGGGAAATATTCAAGGGTAATACTTTAAATAAAGATCAAGGGACAGGGTTATTTTCTTCAGTTGGCGAAAAATGGTATAATTATTGATAAACGTGCTTATCAGGACAATTAAAATAGGTTTTAGGAGGAATTACCCTTGGAATTTACCCAAGTCATTGCCATGGAGCTTGGTCTGAAGACGACTCAAGTGAAAGAAGCTGTCAATTTGTTGGATGGGGGAAATACCATCCCTTTTATTGCCCGCTACCGCAAGGAAGTAACTGGGGAACTTGACGAAAATGTTCTGCGTGATATTGTGGAACGTTTAGACTATTTACGACGTTTGGACCAGCGGAAAACGGAAGTGGTTCGCCTGATCGACGAACAGGGAAAGCTGACGGAAGAATTGTCTGCTCAAATTACGGCGGCCACTGTGCTTCAAGACGTCGAAGATCTCTACAGGCCTTATAAGCAAAAACGCCGAACGCGGGCAACGATTGCCAAAGAAAAGGGTCTCGAACCTTTGGCAACGTGGGTATTAGCTCAATATATTAGGGGAGATCTTCAAGTAGAGGCAGAAAAGTATTTAAACCCGGAGTTAGATGTGAATTCTACGGAGGAAGCTTTAGCTGGAGCCATGGATATTATCGCAGAAACTATTGCAGATGATGCCACTCTTCGTAAACGGATTAGGGAGGAAACCTTTCGCATTGCAGATGTGGTGGCTGCCGCTGTAGCAAAGAAGGCTAAAGAGCGTTCACCCTTTGAGATGTATTATGATTACCGAGAGCCTGTCCGAAGGATTCCACCGCACCGGATCTTGGCCCTGAATCGTGGAGAAAAAGAAGAGTTTTTATCCGTAAAAATCGAAGCTCCTCTCGAAACAATACATAGTATTATAGAAATGCGTTATGTCAAAACGGGCCCCTGTGCTCCTTTGGTCCAAAAAGCGGCTCTGGATGCGTATAAACGATTGATGGAGCCTTCTATTGAGCGGGAGGTGCGAGCTGGACTTTCCGATCGAGCGGAAGAACAAGCTATTAAAGTGTTTGCCGCCAATTTACGACAGCTTTTGCTTCAGCCACCGGTTCGGGGAAAGATGGTTCTAGGGCTTGATCCTGGATTTCGGACAGGGTGTAAGTGGGCGGTTGTCGATGAGACCGGAAAGCTCCTCCAGGTTGGCGTAATTTATCCCCATTCCGGGAAGAGCAAACGAGATGAGGCAAAGGCTATTTTGCGCAAGGCGATTGCCGAGCATGATGCCAATATAATCGCCATCGGGAATGGTACAGCCTCGAGGGAAACTGAAGAAGTCGTGGCTGAAATGATTCAGGAAGACGGGATAGCCACTGAATTTATCCTAGTGAGTGAAGCTGGGGCATCTGTCTATTCGGCTTCAAAATTAGCAGGCGAGGAATTTCCGGACTTCGATCTTTCCTTACGAAGTGCGGTGTCGATAGCAAGACGGCTGCAAGATCCTCTTGCAGAACTAGTGAAGATCGAACCGAAAGCTGTCGGCGTGGGTCAATATCAGCACGATGTTCAGCCCAAACGGTTAGAGGAATCCCTACACGGGGTCGTGGAATCCTGCGTTAATGTCGTAGGCGTCGACTTGAACACCGCCTCGGTGTCTCTGCTCCAATACGTCGCTGGGTTAAAGCCGGCGGTTGCCAAAAATATTGTGGCCTGGCGAGATGAGTTTGGAAAATTCAGCCGCCGTGATCAGCTTAAGAAAATTCCGCGCCTGGGAGCGCAAACATATATTCAGTGTGCAGGGTTTATTCGTCTCCCGGATGGAGATAATCCACTCGAGAATACGCCAGTCCACCCTGAATCCTATCTTCTTGCCGAGAACATCTTAAAAAAGATCGGTCACATCCCCGAGGATTTGCGTAATCACCTCGCTGAAGTGAATAAAAAGCTCGCTCGCTTAGAGCCGACAGAGCTGGCAGACGAGTTTAGTGCGGGGGTTCCTACTATTCGAGATATTTTGGATGCTCTGCAAAGACCTGGCCGAGATCTGCGAGAGGATTTGCCACGACCATTACTTCGACAGGATGTCACGCACATGGAGGATCTCAACGAAGGGATGGTTTTAGAGGGAACGGTGCGCAATGTCGTAGATTTTGGAGCATTTGTGGACATCGGAGTGAAGCACGATGGCCTTGTGCATATTTCCCAACTGACTGATAAATTTATCAAACACCCCATGGAAGCCGTTGCGGTGGGTGATATAGTAAAGGTACGCGTGATCGGAATCGATAAGGCGAGAGACCGAGTGAGCCTTTCCATGCGGGATCTTACCGCCAGCATTATGCCTGCACTTGCATGATTTGAATGTACACATTGAGATAAATTTGGAAACGAGGGTCATCCTACGTGCAGAAGGATCGAAAAAGACGTTTGCAGGGGTTTGGCGCAGTCCTAATTGCGGGAACGGGCTACGCCTTGATGTCGATATTGGTTAAAGGGGCTTACCAGATTGGATTGAATCCTATTCAGGTGATAGCCTTGCAATCGTGGATAGCGTCGATACTCCTTTTTATATATGCAGTGTTCTTTAAACGTGAGATATTTATAGTTTCACTTCAAACGTTAAGGCTTCTAGTTGTACAAGGCTTGGTCGGGGCCTTAGGGACTAGCCTTTTATACGCCTACGCCCTTAAGTTTTTACCGGTTTCTGTGGCTATATTACTGCTTTATCTCTATCCAGCGTTGGTTTTAGCTGCCGGGGTAATTATTTGGCATAAAAAGGTTGGTAGGCAGGAGATGGTAGCCTTCCTCTTAACTCTTGCCGGAACAACGCTGGCAAGTGGAATCTTCTCAGGAGTGAGTGGCGTTGCTTGGGTTGGAATTGCTCTTGGATTGGGTTCGGCCATAGCCTGCGCCGTCTTAAATACTGTCGGGGAACTCGTTTTGGTTAAGATATCCCCTTTGGTTGCAATGTGTTATACGCAGTGGATTTGTGCTATAGGATTGTTGATCGTCTTGAAAGGAGACATCATGAGTATTCCCTGGCAGAATACGCAAACTTGGGAAACTGGCCTTCTGCTGGCTACTGTCGCTTCTATAATACCGTTTTATATGATTTTCGTCGGAATTGAACGGCTTGGGGCTGATCAAGCAGCCATTCTTAGTACGTTTGAGTTGCCGATGACGTTTATAATGGCAGCTGTTTTCCTGAATGAGTTTCCCACAGGAGATCAATGGATCGGTGGAGGATTAGTACTGGGTGGAATTTTATTATTAAACTGGGGAAGTAAAGGTGAACAAAGCAATGAAAAAGCTTTTGATAAAAAATGGTCAAATTAAAACAATGACCGGCCGTGAATTCGTGGGGAATATTCTGATTGAGGGAACAAAAATAACGGCGCTCGGAGAAACTTCAGAAGTGGGAGTTCCTTCAGATGCTGTCGTGATTGATGCCTTGGGATGCCTAGTGTTACCAGGATTTATTGACGCGCATTGTCATGTAGGGATCGGGGAAGAAATCTATCGTTGGGAAGGGGAAGACTTAAATGAAATGACGGATCCTGTGACGCCGGACATGCGGGCGATTGATGGAATTAACCCGGAAGATGAAGGATTCCGTGATGCCCGCTTGGGCGGGGTGACGGCTGTGTTTACAGGACCAGGAAGCGGAAATGTGATCGGGGGAACTGGAGTCGTTATGAAAACGGCCGGAAAAATTGTGGATAAGATGATTGTCCGCGATCCTGCTGGTTTGAAAGTGGCCTTTGGAGAAAACCCCAAGATGGTTTACGGTGAACAAAAGAAAATGCCCATGACCAGGATGGGAACGGCAGCACTCCTTCGTCAGTCCTTAGTGGATGCTCAGGTGTACCGGGATAAATTAGTAGAAGGGAAGACAGACCCCGATAAAATCCCAGAACGGGATTTGGGTTTAGAAGTCCTTCTCATGGTGATTAACCGCGAAATTCCTCTGCGGGCCCATGCGCATCGAGCAGACGACATTATGACGGCAATCCGTATTGCGCGAGAATTCGAGGTTGATTTGGTTATTGAACACTGTACGGAAGGGCATAAAATTGCCGAGGAACTTGCTGAGCTGGGTTACCCAGCTGTGGTTGGGCCCCTAATGACCAATCGTTCAAAAGTTGAACTTAAGGATAAATCGTTCAAAACTCCGGGTATTTTAGCCAAAGCCGGGGTTAAAGTAGCCATTATGACGGACCATTCCGTCACCCCGATTGAACAGCTTCCGCTTTGTGCGGCCTTAGCATGCAAAGCAGGGATGGATGAAGAAGATGCTTTACGGGCGATCACCATCAATTCGGCAGAAATACTAGGTGTGTCCGATCGAATCGGGTCTCTCGAGGTTGGCAAAGATGCGGATATTGTCATCTGGAGCGAACATCCGTTTATTTTGACCGCCCGCCCGCTCTATGTAGTCATTGACGGTAAGATTGTCAACCCAGAGCCTTGAGAGGATGGAATAGGCCAATGAGTTCCAAACCGCACTAATATTCCTTATCCTAACAGGGTATACTAAAGAAGTTTGTATTAGGAGGGATAAAGTAGCTTGAACTATAGAGTTACGAGTCTAACGGTTGAACAAACCCGAGAGTGGGGAAAACAACTAGGAGTGCGTTTGCGGGGTGGAGATGTCGTTGCTCTAATTGGAGATCTGGGTGCAGGGAAAACAGCCTTCGCTCAAGGGGTTGGCGAGGCGTTAGAGGTAACTGGTTCCATGACGAGCCCAACGTTCACTTTAATCCATGAGTACGTCGCACAACTTAAAGGAACCCATGTTCGCTTGATTCACATGGATCTTTATCGGTTACAGTACCCGGAAGAGGTGGAAGTGATTGGGGTTGAAGATGCGTTTGTGGAGGATGCCATCTGTTTAATTGAATGGCCAGAAATCGCAGAAGATTATATGCCCGAGGATCGATTAGAGGTTGAGATTATTGGCAGTGGGGAACAAGCTCGTGAGATTATCTTTCGTGCCAAAGATCTTGACTGGGAGCTTCGTCTAAAAGACATGACTTGAGGCACATTCAAGAAAATAACCATCTTTGACTTGTTATTTTCTTTCATATACCTAAAATAAAGTGTTATTCGATAGGAAAATGGAAAGGCTCGGAGGGTCTAATGAAATACTTAACAATAGATACGACGACAAAAGTTACAGCAATGGCTTTGGCGGAAGATACTCACCTTGTCGGTGAAGGATTTTTACATACCTCAAAGACGCACTCGGAGCGTCTTATTCCAATGCTTGATCAGTTGCTTACAGCAGCAGCTTGGACGCTTCAGGATTTAGATATGATCGGGGTAGTTCGAGGACCGGGTTCGTTTACTGGGATTCGGATAGGAATCGCCACTGCGCAGGGATTAGCCCTAGTGCTGAATCTCCCACTCATTGCCGTAGTGTCTTTAGATGCCCTAGCCTGGGCCGGTTTGGGGAGAACGGAAGACATCGTTCCTATTCTGGATGCGCGTAAAAATGAGTGGTACACGGCGCGTTACCATTGGACACGAGGGCAAGGGAAAGCGGAGTGTTTAACACCGCCCCAAGCCTTACCCACGGATCAATGGTTGGAACAATTGCGGGATTTGGATCGTACGATTTGTTTCGTGGGGGATGCAGCGACAAAAGCGAAGGGACGAATCGAGTCTGTTTTGGGAGAGCGAGCGATAATTTTACCGGAGTATGAAAGTCTACCGCGCGGTGCTTATGCAGCACGAGCGGTTTGGCAACGCTGGCAGGAAACGAGCGTTGGGGAATGTGTTGAGCCGTATTATATCCGCTTTTCTGAGGCAGAGGTCAACTGGGCGAAGAAAGAGAAAGCACGGAAGATAGAGGAAGCTCAAAGGAGAGAGGGGGATGAATAAAGGGATTGTACGTCCCATGCTTATCTCCGATCTCGAGGTGATCCTAGAGATCGAGCGTGTCTCTTTTTCTACCCCTTGGTCTTTGGCGTCCTTCAAAGCAGAGCTTAAAGATAACGAGTATGCGCGTTATCTTTGTTTAGAGTCGGACGATCAGGTAATTGGCTACATGGGGCTCTGGTTCATCCTTGATGAGGGGCATATTACGAATATTGCCATTGCTCCGAACTATCGGGGGCAACAGTGGGGGGAGTTCTTAATGCGTTCCGTGATGGAAAAAATGTTGGGCCAGGGTATGGAACGTATGACTTTAGAAGTTCGTGTTTCCAATAGCCCGGCCCTGTCCTTATATAAGCGCTTAGGGTTTGCTACCGCCGGGGTTCGCAAAGGGTATTATGCGGATACTGGAGAGGATGCCATAATTATGTGGGCAGAATTGGGAATGGAGGTGAATGTCACGTGACAGGGAGTCAGAAAAAGGATGTTGTAATTTTAGGAATCGAGACGAGCTGTGATGAGACATCCGCAGCAGTTTTAGTAAACGGAACGGATTTGCGTAGTCATGTCATTTCTTCTCAAATAGTGACGCATCAGAGGTACGGAGGGGTTGTACCGGAAATTGCCTCTCGTGAACACAGTCTTCACATTCAACCCGTCGTTCAGCAAGCCTTGGACGAGGCAAAGCTTGGTTTTTCTGATTTATCGGCTATTGCGGTAACCTATGGTCCTGGGCTTGTAGGATCACTCTTGGTAGGGGTTTCAGGAGCGAAGGCTATGGCTTATGCCGCTGGAATCCCACTGATTGGCATTAATCATTTGGAGGGGCATATTTATGCTAATTTTCTCCATCACCAGGATCTAGAATTTCCCTTCTTGGCTCTGTTGGTTTCTGGAGGACATACCCATCTCATTTACTTTGAAGCCCACGGTCGGTACCAGGTTTTGGGGCACACCCGCGATGATGCGGCAGGTGAGGCACTTGATAAAGTAGCTCGTACTTTAGGTTTGGGATATCCTGGAGGGCCGCAGATTCAAAAAGTGGCCAAGAATGGAGATGAGCAAGCGTTTAAGTTCCCTCGGGCTATGTTAGAGAAAGATAGTTTGGACTTTAGCTTTAGTGGTATGAAATCGGCCGTTCTAAATACCTTGAATTCTGCACGCATGCGGGGTGAAACGCTGAACGTTCCCGATCTTGCGGCTTCTTTTCAGCAAGCGGTTGTAGACGTGTTAGTCCGGAAAGCGTTGCGGGCTATTGCGCGGACAGAAGTCAAAACCTTAGTGCTTGCGGGTGGGGTTGCGGCGAACAGTTTGTTACGCGAAACCTTAGAGAAGATGTTGTCTGAACATAATGTCCGCCTGGTTTGTCCAGCTCCTATTTATTGCACGGACAATGGAGCAATGATTGCGGTAGCTGGGTATTATCATTATTTAGTGGGTGATTTTGCACCTTGGACACTTAATGCGGTTCCAGGTCTCAATTTATCGTAGATTTTCAGAATTAAAACATCAAGGAATACGAAACGGAGCGAGAAAGTTGATTTTCTCGCTCCGTTTCGTATTCCTTAGAATTTTTCGGCTGGATAAGGGAATGGATGCGCTGTGGATAAGCCTGAGCTGTGGATAATGTGGATAAGTCTGTGCATAAGCATTTGAAGCGGTTTTGAGGTATTTTTCTAAATCCGTCCACTTTGTATAAAGTTACCCACAGGACCTGTGGATAATGTGGATAAGTTAGGAACAAGGCGAAATGATTAGATTCGTAATGTGGATAACTTTGTGAATTGAAATATTCAAACTAGTGTAAATCCTGTCTAAGATTATGCTATTAAAAAGAAGATTCGGTAAATTGCGCAATTTATGGTTCCGCCAGAGGAAATTATTCAATTCAGTTAGGAATATTCCGCTTTATGGTAAATTATACCATTGTTAGTTCTGTTGCCCCCTGTTATCTTTAAACTAGGAGAGCTCAATTCTATGGTCCGTTCAATTTGCACACTCACGAAAGTTCTATAAACGATGGGGTTTCTCATCTTCTATAATATGTAATTTAAAAATTGTTCATAAATTTCTTTGATAGGTAAGGAGGATTTTGCCTATGTTAACCGAAATAGTATTAGGAAGTACCAAAATTTTTGACAAAGGGGTACGCTTATGAGTGAAGAAAAAAAATTTTTAAAATCTGAAGTACGTAAGATGTGTTTAAATCAGCGGGCCGCTTTGGGGGAGGAAGAAAGAAAAAGCAAAAGTAAAGTTATCCAGCAAAAACTTTTAAGTTTACCGGAGTTCCAAAAGGCTAAAACGGTCTTGTTATTTCTTGACTTTCGTGGCGAAGTAGAGACAATGGCCTTGGCGGAGGCGACGATCGCATCTACGAAAAGACTCATATTACCACGTTGTGCACCCCAAGGAATCCTTCTTCCAATTGAAGTTCACGATCTAAAACAAGATCTTGAACCGGGAGCGTTTGGAATTCGCGAACCTAAATTAACTTTAGGAGTAGTAGAACCTTCAGAAATTGATTTGGTTATCATACCTGGTTCTGGGTTTGATTTGCAAGGGAATCGCTTAGGGTATGGAGGGGGTTTTTATGACCGCTTCTTTATGCACTTGAATCCCGCAACGCCTAGGGTAGCTCTTTGTTTCGAATGTCAAGTTATTCCACAAGTGCCAGTTGATAAGCACGACGCCAAAATGACGATGCTAATTACCGAGAACGACGTATACAAGTTTGAACGCTAAAGGTTCAAAAAGGAAAATTCAAAGGGGGTATTTTTTTGTGCACCGAGTGTGAAGAGTTAGTAGACCCTAAGCTAATACAGTTGGATGAAATTATTGCTAAGTACAAACACGAGAATGGACCTCTGATCCCAGTTTTGCAACAAGCCCAAGAGGTATATGGCTATTTGCCAACGCATGTACTACAACACATTAGTAAAACAATGCGTATACCTTTGGCGAGGATTTATGGCGTTGTGACGTTTTATGCTCAGTTTCGTTTAACGCCTTCAGGACGAAATGTGATCAATGTTTGTTTGGGAACGGCTTGCCATGTACGTGGAGGAGCCAAGGTGCTCCAAACCATTGAAAAAGAATTAAAGATTAAAGATGGAGAAACGACCGAAGATCGGCGCTACACATTAGAAGTCGTCGCTTGCATTGGAGCCTGCGGTCTGGCACCGGTTATTTCCATTAATAATGAAGTTCATGGACGATTATTACCGGAGCACATTACCGGAATATTGGCCGAATACGAGTAGGGGGATAAAGCAATGGCAGAGAAGC
>Ga0209123_1000111_pt1 | contig 131602 bp, 128 predicted proteins | sample BarGraIncu00431A_FD_184500 | JGI IMG/M metagenome (GOLD analysis project Ga0209123, IMG submission 184500) | Arctic peat soil microbial communities from Barrow, Alaska, USA - Barrow Graham LP Incubations 004-31A (SPAdes) (version 2) | ecosystem: Environmental > Terrestrial > Soil > Wetlands >... | reverse complement strand
ATCTATAACTCCTCCTCCTATATCAAACTGGCCTTGATCAAGATAAGTGGAATTAGCATTTATAACACCAGTTTGAAGACCTGCAATTGCAGTCATCGGCTTAAAAGTAGAACCTGAAGGAATAAGAGACATACTTGCATAATTGTACAAGTATTTTGGATAGTAATCAAACTTATCCTTTCTAATTGTGGTATTTCCCTTTATACTTGTGTCTATTGGAAACATAAAATCAATTAAATCTTTTGATTTTCCTTGAGCTTTTGCCATATTTTCATAATCTGGATTAAAATATTTTTTTGATTGAGCTTCCGTTAATCCCTGTGAAGTAGAAAAATCATTTGGATTGTACCCTGGCAAGCTAGAAAGTGCTAATATTCCGCCAGTGTGAATATCTATAGCAACAGCTGCCCCTCTTGTTGCATTTGATACATTTAACCCATTTACTGTTCCTTTATTTTGCAATACCTTCATTTCACTATTTAAAGCGTTTTCTGTGGCATATTGCAAATTTGCATCTACTGTAAGCTGAACATTTTTTCCAGGAACTGGTTTCTTACTAGAAAACTGATTTGTTATCTTTGCTCCTCCGTTTTCTCCTTTAAGATTACTTTCCATGGCAGCTTCTATTCCAGATTTTCCCACATAATCTTTACTAGCGTCATAACCCTTTGCTGAATATTTTGCTTGATCTGTAGGGCTTATTTTGCTTATATATCCCAAAACTGATGAAGCAAGTTGTCCATAAGGATATTGCCTCATAGGTTGACTTTCCACCTTAATTCCAGGTAATTCTGAGAGACTTTGCTCGAATATCAGTGATGTATTTTTTTTTATATTAGTTGCAATGTTAATTGATTTATAAGAATGAAAAAAATTCATTTTTATATTATCTTTCACAATTAGATATCTTCTTATTACATCAGGTGTTTCCTGTATATGCAAACTTGAAACTCCTTTTAATACACCATATTCCGTAAGAAGTTCGTTGTATACTTGCTCTGGCTTTAATTTCAAAAGTTCATTATTAAGTTGAGTAGTTTCAACTAATGTTAAATCTTCCTCTTTTTTATTTTTGAACTTAGTTTTTAATATACTACCTTGAAGCCCTCTATCTTTTAAAAACCTTAATTGCAAAACTTGTATTCCCTTAGGATCACTTGAACTAAAATCAAATCTAAATGGTTTAATCTTTAAAGGAAAACTATCTGTCTGAACTTCTCCATTTTCATCCAAAATTTTATATACCTTTTGTAGTGTTGTAAATACCTGTGTACCAATCTTAGCTGAATCTGTGTACGTAAGGTTATAACCTGGTGCTTCAGTTGCGAGACCTATTCCATTTTTGTCTGTTATGAGCCCTCTTGGTGCCTCTATTGTTATAATGTTCTTAGCGTTAGCTTTTGCTACATCCTTGTAATATTGTCCACTTATTACTTGTATATAATATAACTTTGCAATTATAAGTGAAAATATAGCTAACATAATTACAAATAGGACATTATACCTATTAAATTTCTTTCCTTTTTTCATTTCATCACCATTGTAAGCTTTCATTTTTATGTACACACCTTTTCTTTTAAATTACTTATTTTTAACTATTATAGCACGAAATTTCGACAATATTCTTAATCATATATAAAAAATAATAAATTACCAAAATAATAATAAATTATACTCAAAAATCATTTTACTCTTATTTACCATTTGACATTAAAATAACATTTTGTATGTAATATGTATTTCATTAAAATATTAACGTCATCATATTTGTATCTATTTTATGACTATTTCAGCAATCTATAGCTTAAATACTAAAAGTCAATAAAGATGTGTTACATTTACTGTCTGTTAGTTGAAAATAAAAATTATTCAATAATCATTTTTTTATCAACTTGCATAATTATTCATCTTTACTGAATATTTATGCCCTCGTAAACGTCTGATGTGAATAGATTAACAATAATACTGTATATTTATCCATAAACTTCCTTGCAATTGGAAGTTTTTTAAAGTATACTTTAACTACAGCAACAGAGGAAAAACATAATAAAATAAATTGATATTTTCAATATGAATAGACATTTAATATTAAAAAAACGGAAGGATGTGTTCATTATGTTAAAAAGTACTTATTTCATTCCTACAATAAATTTATTTGGTGAGGGGTCTGTTAATGATGTCGGAGATCAAATTAAAACCCTCGGTGGTAAAAAGGTGTTAATTGTTACAGATGCAATCTTAGCTAAATTGGGTATGGCAGAAAAGGTTAAAAATATTATACTAAAAGCTGGACTAGAAGTGGTGATTTTTGATGGCGCTGAACCAAATCCAACTGATTTAGATGTAGAAGCAGCTTTGGGAATGTATACCGAAAATTCCTGTGATTCATTAGTATCTATTGGTGGTGGTTCTTCTCATGATTGCGCTAAAGGTGTCGGCTTAGTAGCTAGCAATGGTGGGAATATTAGGGATTATGAAGGATTTGATATATCAACCAAGAATTTACCACCTTTTGTTGCGGTTAATACTACGGCAGGTACTGGTTCCGAGATGACTCGTTTCTGCGTAATAACCAATACTTCTCGTAAAGTTAAAATGGCTATAGCTGATTGGAGAGTAACACCAAAAGTATCAATAAATGATCCAGAATTAATGGTTGGTATGCCGCCAGCACTTACTGCAGCTACTGGTATGGACGCTCTTACTCATGCTATAGAAGCATACGTCTCTATAATAGCTACTCCACTTACAGATTCTGCTGCCTTAATGTCTATAAAACTTGTAGCTAAATATCTGCCTAAAGCAGTTGCAAACGGCAGCGATATGGAAGCAAGAGAACAAATGGCTTATGCTCAATTCTTAGGTGGTATGGCTTTTAATAATGCAAGCCTTGGATACGTGCATGCTATGGCACATCAACTAGGTGGATTTTACAATTTGCCTCATGGTGTATGTAATGCTATTTTACTTCCAATAGTATCTGAATATAATATTTTAGCTAGTGCTGAAAGATTTGGAGATATTGCTGTTGCAATGGGTGAAAATATAGATGGGCTTTCTGTACCTGAAGCTGCTCAACTTGCAATTGACTCAATTAAAAGACTATCAAAATCAGTTGGCATTCCTGCAGGACTTGCTGAGCTTGGTGTTAAAGAAAAAGATTTCAAAGTAATGGCCACAAATGCCCAAGCAGACGTATGCCAAGCAACAAATCCACGACTTGCTAGCTTGCAACAAGTAATTCAACTTTATAGAAATGCAATGTAATATTATAATTAGAAGTGTATAATGAATTAAAGGCTCTAGCAAAATTGCTAGAGCCTTTAACCTTATCTTTTGTTATGATTACCCTTATTTTTTTCTTTTCCCATTTTTACTTGTGGCTGCGCAACTTGAACGGTCTTTTTTCCTAGGCTTATAACTAAATCAATCTTCCCATCTTTTTCATAAGATGTATTTACCGCAGGTGATTGACTAATAACTAAGCCCTTAGCAATACTATCACTATAATCATTTGAAATATTACCAAGTAAAAATCCATTACGAGCTATGATCTTCTCAGCAATATCTTGAGTACTTCCAATAAGTGATGGTACAATTTTCATTTCAATTGCTGGTAATTCTTCTTCTACTTTAGGAACAGTAGTTTTTACAACGGGAATTGGTGTTTTAGTAGACGTCCCTTTGGAAACAAATTTTCCTAAGACGGAGGCAATAATAACTAAAATAATTGAGGCAATAACTATCATTGCTTTTTTATTCGTGCTTAACCTCTTTTTCCCAAGCAATCCTTCTTTATCTTTTGGGGTCATTGTTTTTTCTGCACCTGATGCCTCGCTCATAATCGTTGTGTAATCATTTTTTATATCTGACGCAATTGCTGCGCCCATAATCTTTGTACCATCACCTAGGTCATTAATTACTTTAACTTTAGACTCTTCTTTAATTTCCCTTAACCTCTCTGCCATTTCCTTTGCCGTTTGGTATCTTTTATTAGGTTCCTTTTGCATGGCCTTCAAAATTACCTGATTTACATTTTCAGGTATATCTTTAATAATGTCCTTGGGTGGGGTAGGAAGTTCTTGGATATGCATCATAGCTATGGTAATAGCACTTTCTGCATTATAAGGTACTCCCCCAGTCACCATTTCATACATCACAATACCTAAGGAATATATATCTGTTCTACAATCTACAATACTTCCTTTCGCTTGTTCCGGTGAAAAATAGTGTGCGGTTCCCATAACATTATTCAGTTTGGTCACGGTTCTTGAATCTAAAACTTTAGCTATTCCAAAATCCATAACCTTAACTGTCCCATCATCTGTTATCATAATGTTATCTGGTTTTATATCTCGATGAATTATATTATTTTTATGTGCAGCCTCGAGTCCTTTTGCTATTTGAAAAACTATATCTATCGTCTTCTCAGAGCTAAGTCTACCATTTTCCTTTATTACTTGCTTTAATGTTTTACCATTAATATATTCCAAAACTATAAAATTAACATGGTTTTCCTCGCCAACATCATGAACATTCACTATGTTTTGATGTGACAATTTTGCAACCGAAATAGCTTCTCTTTTAAACCTAGTAACAAACTCTTCATCATTACTTAACTCTGCTTTTAATATTTTAACAGCGACAAATCTATTTAATAAGTGGCACTTTGCTTTATAAACAGTTCCCATGCCACCTTCACCAATTTTTTCTAATAACTCGTATCTGTTTAATAGTAATCTTCCAATCATATATTTTCTGCCCTCCCACGAAGAATATTAACAAATATATTATATCATAACTCATGGGCCCATTACTTGAAATATGATTGAGTTCTATAATGGATAATTGAAACCCATTCTACAACAAATGTTCATATTCAAAGCGATTTACTGCCTTTTCCATCTTCTTATATTCTATTTCATTGGATTTTTTAATTTTTCTAAATCCCTGTGTATTTAAATTGCTTAATTCCCTATATTCATCTTCTCCTAGTTGCCTTACATATTCGTATTCTTTTACATACATAAACCGAATTTTTGTTTCTTCTTTACTTAAAGTTTTAAACCCTATCTTATTACCTTCTGTTTCAATTATATCCGCCTCAATTAACCTATCATCCTCGATATTAATTCTAAGTTTATATGTATTAGCTACATTTTTATTCCAAGATTCTAAATGCACTGTTTTCATAATTGTATTTTCACATTTTGAACACTTGATATATAATCGCTCTCCCTTTTTTTCAAAGGTTACTCTATTATTATCACATTTTTTACACACAATAGTTCTATTCATATATAACCACCTCCACTACTTATATGTTTTAAAGCAGTAATTTAGTACATAAAAAATAGCACCGTTGATCAATGCCTTTAGCAAAACAAAACTATCATATGATAGTTTTTTGTTAAAGAAAAGATAAAAATACGATACATATAATATAAATATGGTATAATTTTATTATAAATTAAGTGTATTGGGTATCATATAATACATTAACAGGAGGTAACCTAACATGAAAATATTTGGCAATATATTCTCTGGTCAACCTAAATCAATTTATAGATTTATTGATGAAGGCAACATAGATGAAATAAAAAACTATTTGAATGTAACTAAGGATTTAAATTCTAACTTAAAACTTGATATACTTTATTATGCTATTGATAATTGTCAAAATAATTATTTTAAAACAATTGAACTTCTAATAAATAACGGTGTTGATATTAACATTCATCATAGTGAATTCTTAGAGACCCCTCTTCATAAACTTTGTGCAAGAATAAAACCTCAGCTAGATGTAATAACTATGTTACTTAAAAAAGGTGCGCAAGTGAATGCAATCAATATATCCGGTAAAACTCCTGTATTTTACTGTAGCTTTAATTATTCTGTGGAGCTTTTGAATCTTCTTGTAAAATATGAAGCGGATATAAATATAAAGGATAAATATACAAATACACTCCTTCACGATGATTATATCAACTGTTATGATGAACATTTCGAAGATTTTTTAAAAGTTCTTTTAAGTTTAGACTTTGACATAAACTCAACCAATTCTTCAGGATTAACACCTTTAGATTTTTGTGAAAACAAAAAAATTAAAGATATTTTAATAAAATACGGTGGAAATAAATAAACCCTCCTCCGTATTTCAACTATATTCTTTGCACTTATATAATGTTTTAAAAGTTTGGATCTATTCCCACAAATTTTCAGTTAATTTTTCAATTTCTATACGCCTTTTTTTAGTTTTCTCTAAATCAATAGTAATATTACCATTATCAATATACAGTACATCTCCCTCCTTAGCTTCATTAGGTAATTTACTTCTTTCAATATTGATCATATCTCTATCTGCTTTTTCACATACTGCATAATTCCCTTCAAATCTATCAATTATTACATTCATTTAATTACCTCCAGGTTTAGTATTGAATGTTATGTTTTTACCATCTGATGTTGCAACAATTGTACCGTTCTCATTCGTTCTATACACTTTAATATCTTTAGCATTCAGTTTTTTCATTGTAGACTTATGAGGATGTCCATAGCTATTGCCTTTACCTACTGAAATAACAGCATATTTTGGATTCACTTTATCTAAAAAAGCATCAGTTGTTGAAGAGCTAGACCCATGATGCCCAATCTTAAGAACATCAGCACTTACATCAAAACCCTTTGATAACATTTCATTCTCAGATATGTCCTCTGCATCTCCCCCAAACATAAAACTATTATTACCAAAGGTTAATCTAATTACAATTGAAAAATTATTTAAATCTTTATAACCGCTACCATTTGGTGCCAGAATTGTAGCTATTGCATTCCCTACTTTAAATGTTTCCCCCACTTTAGGTACCGTAGCTTTCATTCCCTTATCTTTAATTGCACTTACTACATCTTGAAAGGTTTTAGTGTTGGATATAGCCTTTGGCATATAAATTTTACCTACTTGAAAACTGTTTATTATATAGTCGAGTCCACCTATGTGATCTTCGTGAGGATGAGTACCTACTATATAATCAAGCTTTGTAATCCCTTGATGAGATATATAATTTTTTACAGTATCTGAGTCTTCATTATTTCCTGCATCTATTAACATTGAGCTTGAGCCTTGCTCTATTAAAATACTATCTGCTTGTCCAACATCTATATAATGAACTATTAATTTACCACGTACATCCTTTTTATCATCACCAACTGATATTGTATTTATATTTGGTTTAGGTACTTCCTTAGTTATATTCTGATTTGACACTACTTTGCTTGATAAAACTGTTGTAGCATTTCCAGATATACTTGAGCATCCAGTCAAGCTAAAAATAAATATTAATCCCCAAACGAGATCTAGGTATCTTTTCATATTTCTCATTTTAATCCCCTTATTAAATATTTTATAATTTAAATACATTTAAAACGTTATATTGACATTATTCAACAAACATCTACAATTATCCTTCAATTTTTGTGCAAAATAATAAAACTTCCATAAATATCCAAAAAAATAATTAGTAAAATTTTTTATAATTAATATGATAAATTAACAACTTCTTGAATATTATAATAAGGAAATTATAAGGGGGATTGAATATTTTATGAGTTTTAATTTAAATAAGCCCAAAATACGAGTTGCTATTGCACTAGCTGCAATAACTTTCGTAGTTATTTTAGTATTAACAAGCTATTTTATAAAAAACAATGTAATAGTTAATAAGATTCGTGTAAATATTGAACAGGGCTCAAATAATCTAACTTTAGGAAAAATCAATGAAGCAAAGGAAAGCTTTGAAAAAGCAATTTCCCTTCAGAAAGAAAATAAAGAAACATATATTCTTGTTAAGGATGAATACTTAAAGTCAGAGAGATTAGACGATGCGCTGTCAATTTTAAAACAAGGAAAAAGTAATAAGATAACTGGTCTTGAAAATTTTATTGAGGAGATAAAGCAAAAGTTTGAGGTTACAAATTTGGAAGAATCAATCTATCAAAATGAATCATATTCTTTGCCTAAAAAAGCCATGATAAAAATAAATAATGAGGATATCAATGTACTGCTTAAATGGAAAGATGAATTGAAGGAAACTAATAGAATAGGAGAACTTGTTTTTGAGGGTGTGGCGGATGATTATGAAAGGTCGGTTAAATTAACTGTTCACATAATTTCTAAAATTGTATCAATAAAAGAAATAAACGTTTCTATTATAAAAGGGCAGGAATACAACTTACCTTTAAAGGTTACTGCAACTTTTAGTGACAAAACCATTAAGGAAGTTGATGTAAAATGGTCTCCAAACAAAGTAGATAGTGGAGCTGTTGGATTACAAAATTTTATTGGAACTATTCAAAATTATGAAAAAAAAGTAGAAATGCAAGTTATTGTTAAACCTAAGCCAATAATAAAATTAAAACAAATTGGTTATATATCTATGGTATATGACGAAGGTGGAAGGAGATATTTGAAATTTGATGATGTAAAATTTCTAACAGGAAATGCAGCTATAGAAGCAGCTAAAAAAAATGGGACTGCTATATATGAAAATGGTAAATATTACGTAGATGATGATTACTGTATTGTTAATAGCAGCAAAGAGATAAAAAACTATGTTATAGCTGATAATGCCTCACTAAACCTTCTAGGATTTTTGATAAATCCACTTAACAATGATATTAATAACCATTCTGTTTCCTATGATAATTTTAAAAGTGTTTCTAGTAAGCATGCATATATGTTATGTTATATCTATACTGAAAACGATGTAGTTGTAAAAGTAGAAGGACAATTCACACCTTAGATGTGTCTAAAAATTTACAAAAAATACACGAAAGAAATAAATTATACATAATGTTGACACTCCTTTGACATTATCGATGGGCATAACTAAACCATAGAAATAACAAAAATAAATGAATGAGGAGAGATTAATATGAAAAATATATCTTTAAAAACCCAAATACTAACAGGATTACTAACAGGAGGCTTGCTTTTAACATCGCTTAGTACAACTTTTGCAGCCACAACTAAACCATTAACCACTGATGCAAATGTAGCTGTAAAAAATGAGTGTATACAAAAGGGTATTAAAAGACAACAAGCTTTTGATACAAACTTAAAAAACCTTGTAACAGACAAGAGTTTAACTCAAGATCAAGCAAATAAAATTAAAGCTGTAATAGTTAAAGCTAAAGCCGTAAGGAAAGCAAATTTTGAAAAGACTAAAACTATGACTAAGGAACAACGAAAAGCATACATGACTAAAAATAAAATTAATCATATAAGCCCTTTAAAACCCCTGGTAGAAAATGGAACCATAACTCAAGCCCAAGCTGATAAAGTAGGTCTTGGTGGTCATCATGGCTCCGGACATAGGTCAGGTCAAAAGGTTAAATAACTCTTAAGCTTCAATAAGAAAAGGGTCTATCTCTTAAAATGACTTATATTAATCATTTTGAGATAGACCCTTTTTAAACCCACATCGTTAATATATTTTACCGTGAATTATTCGATATTTATTTTTTCTATCGTTTTATTTTTTAGGTTCGTTTTTTTGAATTATACTATGATATCTACCATACATGAAATAAATAACTATTCCAATTAATAACCAAATTACAAATCTAATCCATGTTATTAAAGGTAAAGCTGACATTAGATAAATACAAGCCACTGAAGCAAGAATAGGTAGAACTGGCACAAATGGACATCTAAATTTTCTTTCAACATTTGGCATAGTTTTTCTTAGTACAATAACTCCTACTGACACAAGAATGAATGCAAATAATGTTCCTATATTACATAGTTTTATTATCTCATCTAAAGGCAAAAATCCAGCCATTACAGCAGCAATAGTACCAGTAATTATTGTACAAAGAGTAGGCGTTTTATGAACTGGATGTACTTTTGAAAACACCTTTGGTAATAGACCATCTCTTGACATGACCATAAATATTCTTATCTGTCCATATAACATTACAATTAATGTGGAAATCATGCCTATTACTGCACCTGTTCCAACTAGAGCTGCTCCCCAGTTTATACCAAACCGAGCTAGTGCACCTGGAACAGCATTGTTTTCACTTATTTCTTTAAAAGGAACCATTCCTGTTATAGTAATTGCCACTGTAACGTAAAGTACAATAACTACCGCTAGGCAAATACCAAGTCCACGAGGTACATCTCTCTTTGGGTTTATAGTTTCTTCCGCAGCCGTTGAAACCGCATCAAATCCAATATAAGCAAAGAAAATAATTGAAGCACCTGCCATGACACCACTCCATCCAAATGGAGCAAATGGTTTATAATTAGCTACATTAATATGAAATACGCCAAGTGCTATAAATAAAAGGATTACACCAATTTTTACTAAAACTATTTTATTGTTTAATTTTGCACTTTCTTTAATACCTATAAGTAATACCCATGTAACAAATATTACTATAAGAATAGCTGGTAAGTCAATAATTCCACCTCCAGCAGGGGTGCTGGTTATAGCTATAGGTAAATAAATGTTCGCAGACTTTAGTAATCCTACAAAGGTTCCTGACCACCCAGATGCAACTGCTGCTGACGAAACTAAATATTCCAGCATTAGGTCCCATCCTATAATCCAAGCTATTAATTCCCCAAAAGCAACATAAGAATATGCATAAGTACTACCCGCAACTGGAAAGATTGTTGCAAGTTCAGCATAAGTAAGAGCACATAGTCCGCTTACTACTGCCGCTACTATGAATGACAAAACAACAGCAGGTCCAGCTAAATGGGCTCCAACACCTGTTGACACAAAAATTCCCGTTCCTACGACTGCACCTATTCCAAGTGCAGCAAGGTCAAATGCTGTAAGATTTTTTTTAAGGGCTGATTTTTCTGCTGAATGTAACATCTGTTGTAGGGTTTTCTTCTTCCATATATCCATATTTTTTTTCCTTCTTTCAAATTAATCTTTAGTTTTGTTTGAATTGTTCTAATTACCATAAAAGACTTATATTTTATATATTATATATTAGTAGTATTTCTATCTCCTTATTTGTTTTATCCCTTTTTATGGTTAAAATTGTGTAAAAAATTAAAGCTAATACAGTTTTAAATAATAAACTGTATTAGCGTATATTATATTGAATATTTCGAATAATTGAAAGAGCCATAATTTGGCGTTTTAAGCGAACTATAGTCATAAAACGTAGAATGCTATACAATTGTATTGTTTCCTAAGCTTTGCAAGGTAGGTTTATTATTGACAAAACAATATTACATTAAATTTCTTTATTACTTAATTTTGAGTATAATAATCCTTAATTTCTATTCTTTTATTATATATGGCACAGTAAGCACTGCTACATTTCTGTTTTTATATAACATACTTTTTATAAAATATCCTGTTTGGTTATGAAGTAAATTATGCCACCACTTTGTAATAACAAATTGTGTTATTACTACAGTTACCGTTTCTCCATGTTTTGAAGCTCGGTCTTCAGATTCTATAAATTTCATTAATGGCCCCATTATATCTCTATATGAAGAATGTTCTATTATTAATGGGATTCCAGCATTATACTCTTTCCATTTTTTTTCTAATTTTTCAGTAGCTACGGCATCAGTTGATACATGAAAAGCAACTACGTTGTGTGATAAGCATCTAGCACAGTTTAATGCCTTTAAAAATGATTTATTTAATGTATCTACAAGTATTATGACATGTTGACCATTATTCGTTACCGCACCTTCCTTAGGTCTTTGATCTAAGGTTAACTTAATTTGCTGCGCTACCTTGGTATAATGTTTTTTAATCTTTACCATAAAATAAACAAGTAAAGGTATTACAATAAAAACTATCCAAGCTCCATGGAAAAACTTCGTTATGCCTATTAGTATTACTGTAATTAAAGTTACAAAAGCACCTAATCCATTTACAGCTGCCTTATATTTCCATCCAGGTGTTTTAATTCTTTGCCATTTTAAAAACATTCCAACTTGTGAAAGTGTAAAAGATAAAAATACGCCTACTGCATATAAAGGCAGTAGTAAATGCGTATCACCTTTAAACACAATAATTAACAAAGCAGCTGCTACTGCGAGTACTATTATTCCATTTGAAAAACTTAATCTCTTTCCTCTTTGAGAAAATTGCCTTGGAACATATCCATCTTTCGCCATTAAAGAAAGAAGCAAAGGTAGACCTGCATATGCTGTATTTGCAGCCATTACTAAAATTAATGCAGTGGTAGTTTGCATAATGTAAAACATAATATTTTTTCCAAAAATTTGTTGAGCAATTTGAGCAAACACTGTCACATCTGGATGAGGTACTGGATGATAAACTGTTGCCAAAAATGATAATCCACCAAAAATAAAAAGAACTAAACAAGCTAGTAATGCCAAAACGGCTTTGGCAGTTTTTTGTGATGGCTCTTTAAAATTAGGTATCCCATTACTTACCGCTTCAACCCCTGATAATGCAGTACAACCTGACGCAAATGCCCTAAGAAACAGGAACAATGTAATGTCTCCTATTGCTTTTGGTACTGGATACAGAGGTGCTGGCGAATATCCGAAAATAAAATGTCTTACAATACCAGTGACAATAAGCACTATGCAAGAAATTATAAATAAATATGTTGGAACTCCAAAAAGTTTAGATGATTCCTTCACTCCTCTTAAATTACCTATTGTTAGAATTACGAGCATAGTAAGTGCTATAGCTACTTTATGTTGGAGCAAGGATGGCATTGCTGAAGTAATCGCAGCAGTACCGGCACAAATACTAACAGCAACTGTCAGTACATAATCTATAGTAAGAGATGCTCCCGCAGTAAGTCCAGGAATTGTGCCAAGATTGTCTTTTGCAACTATATATGATCCACCACCACATGGGTAGCTATCAATCGTCTGCCTATATGAAAACACAAGTATGAATAATAATATAACAATACACAATGCAGCATAAAACATATATTTAAATGACATAATACCTATAACACCAATTAACACATATAAAATTTCTTCCCCTGCATATGCAACTGAAGAAACTGCGTCACTAGCTAATATAGGTAGTCCCCAAAATACATTTAATTTTTCTCCTTCTAATTCTTCAGTTTTCAGTGTCTTCCCTATTAGTAATTCTCTTAGTTTTGAAAACATAAATTCACCTCTATAATAGAATTTTTCATTACAATATTTTTATATTATATAGGATTAATTGAATAAATTCAATTTTGTTTTTGTCCATTTAAGCTAAAATACAATTGAATTCGTCAATTTAATCTCAAAAATATTATATGGTGCTCCTCATAATTTCCTTTACTTACTGTAACTACGTTTTAGATCTCTTTTAAATTGTTTCAATATTACAACTTTTATTATACCCTACCAGTCTTCCACTTATTTCATACTTATTTCATACTTACCTTATACTCATTATCCTAAACAAGAAATTCTGAATCATCATAAGTAAATACAAAAAATTACCTTTAAGATAATAAAAAATACCACACTATTTGAATAATGTGGTATTTTTTATTACCTTAATGATAAAACTATTTCTTCTGTAGTTCTAAGCTTTCCAATTCTAGGAAATATATATTTGCATTCATAGTCATGTTCTTCTTTTGTAGAAGCTGTCATTGCATCAGTTGAAAAAATCTGGTTATAACCATGCTGAAAAGCTTCTCTTGCTGTAGTGTCTACACCAATGTTAGTAGAAATACCACATAACACGATAGTATTAATTCCGCGACGCCTTAACTGTAAATCAAGATCAGTGCCATAAAATGCTCCCCATTGTCTTTTAATAATATGATGAACATTTTTAACATTTATTAGTTCAGGTACAAAACTATCAAACCCCTCCGGTAGTTGTCTTAAACTAGCTTTTGAATCAGTATTTGGATTTAGCATATCCTTTCCATCTACAGATGAAACTTTTACAAGAACTACAAAAGCACCCTTCTCAGTAAATGCATTAATTAATTTACTTGCATTTCGAACAACTTCCTTACCAGTAAACGGTGAAGCTTCCCTATTTGCAATACCCATTTGTAAATCTATAACTACAAGAGCAGTCCTCTCTGTATTAATGAATTTTGTTTCCTTTATTCCTTCTAAGTTATCCATTTTCATTTCTCCTTTATTAAATTATTTTTGTAAAATATGAACTTTTTTATACACTTTAAAATATACCCAGATTGCATTTAAAAAGAGTAAACTACTTGTTATAAAAAATAAATATTTTAAACCTAGATGTGCTGCTATTTGTCCGCCAAGCAAAGATCCGGAAAAAGTTCCTAGGTAAAATGCAGACATATTAAAACCAAATATTCTACCTGTAAGGACATCTGGTGTTATCTTTTTAAGCAGTGTATTAATTGATGGAACAAGGCCCGCTGTTGCAAATCCAAGTAAAAATCGTAAGCCCATTAATTGCCATGGGTTTTTTACGAAGGCCTGAGGTATAAATAAAACCCCTGCTACAATAAGTGCTACAAGCATTACTTTCTGTGGCCCAATCTTATCCGACAATTTTCCAAGCCTAGGAGCAGCTATTACAGATGCAAGTCCAGAAGCTGAAAATGCCATACCAGAAATAAGTGCAATATGAGTCATATTAGTTGATAACTGTGTTATATATACAGTTATTATAGGTTCAATTGAATAGTATGCAAGTTGCAATACAAAAGAAGTTACAAACATAGTTATAATAATGCTAGAATTAGGTAACTGTTTCCATACTTCTTTCATACTTAAAACCTTTTTTTCTTCTCGTACAAACTCCTCTTTAACAAATAACAAAGTTGCAATAAATGCAACTAACATTAGTCCTCCAGTTAAAAAAAATGCAAATTTCAGTCCTAAAATTTCATCCAAATATCCACCAATTAAAGGTCCAAGAAGCGAACCTGTAATAGAGGCTGTTGAAAGTACCCCCAAAGCCCACCCTGCATGTTCTTTTTCTGTTTGAGTTGCTATAAGTGTAATACAAGCTGTAGTATACCCAGCTATAACTCCTTGAAGTATTCGAAGTCCGATCAATTGATATACATTTTGTGCAAGTCCCATGCTTCCAATTACAATAGCCATCCCAAGGCTTGCCCGCAGTAGCATAGGTTTACGTCCAAACTTGTCTGCTGCATAACCCCATATTGGTGAAAATATTGCTGATACAATGAATGTTGATCCAAAAGCAATTCCTGATATTTGCTCGATTGCAGATATATTGTGGATTCCTAACTGTCTTATATAAAGAGGCATAATAGGAGCTATTTGACTCAGACCTATTGCTGTAACAAGTGTTCCAAACCAGCATACATATAAATTTCTTTTCCATAGCTTCAATATTTCTTCCCTCTTTCATAATTTTAAATTATTCACTAATTATAATCTTAAAAAGGTCTTAATTCCATGTAATATTTTAATATCCAAGATATTATTTTAAAATAAGTAATAAATTATAATATAAAATCATAATTTTATTATGCAATGATAATAAATGGAGGCTATAAATTGGATTTATCGAAACTAAGTTACACAGTTCAGAAGAAAACCTATAAGTTACTTGAGTTAAAGGAAAAAGTTGATAAAAAACGTACTTCATTGAAGTTACCTTCTGCAATAAGTTGTTTACTAGTTTTTTATGTATTCTTATATAATGATAGATACATTTCCTACGCAACAGCTGTCTTTGACAATAATAGCTCGGAAAGCACTGTAAAAGGTTTTGATTTATTTGTACTTGTAATTGTCGCAGCTACACTCTTTATTCTTTATATTTTATTTGATGAATTTAAAAAGATTAAAAACAAATATGATGAGCTTAGAAAAGATTTGATAAAAACTATTAATAATGGATTTTGTTCTTGTACAAATTCTAGTAATTGTAATTGCAGAGATGAATATATTAAAGATATGGAAGAGAAAAACATAGATTTAATTTTTGATAAATAATATATTTTATTTATTCTTATTGCTCCAATATTGAATAAATAAAACAGTAGAGTTGATATTTCTAAACAACTCTACTTAGGCAGTACCTATAACATTTCTTTGGTATACTTATAAACTATCTATTAAGTTTAATTAACACGTTTTAATTTTATGTCATACTTATTTTTATACTTTGCCATACGAGGATCGTTTTTAAAATAACTCTCGTATATACCTTTAGCTACATATGCGGCATCAGAACCATAACCTCCATCAAAAACAACTACAGATATTGCAATTTCAGGATTTTCAGCCGGTGCGTATCCTACATACCAAGCATAATCTCCTCTACCAATCTTATTTTGCAGTTCAGATATATTAAACTGTGCTGTACCAGTTTTACCACCTGTAGGTATGGGAAAATCACCAAGTGCTGCAGCCGCAGTACCATCAGCTTTACCACCTGTACCTGTAACGTCATTCATTCCTTGCATAACTAGATCTCTGGTTGTTGCACTCATCTCTGCTTTGTTTAAAACTACAGGTTTAGTTTGAGATAATAACTTTCCATTAGAGTCTTTAATGTTATCCACCAAATTAACTTTATATCTTGTTCCACCATTTGCAATGGTTGCTATATAATTTGCCATTTGAAGGGGTGTGAAATTATCCATGCCTTGCCCAATGGAGGCAACAAGCATATTGTATGGTAAACTTAAAGAACCATGCCCTGTCTGCACTGCTCTATAGTACACATCACTTACAATTGCTTGTATATTAGCATCAGTAAACTCTTTGTTTTTATACAAAGGATTGGTATCTATTAATTGCTTAAATAAATTTTGATAGTTATTTTTCGAATAAGTTCCACTTTTTACAGAGTTTCTTATTGCATTTTTAATCTCAAGTTTTATATCAGAAAGTTTTTTATCATTAGAAACAATAAGATTATCTCCCTCTCTATCATACAAATCTATTGATGGGAACTTCATTCCTGTACCCCCAACTCCAAGAATTAAATCTTCTTCAATAGTATAAATATATAGCGATGCTGATATGCTTTTCTGGGATACTGTATTATACACTTGCCCAAAATTTTCATTTATTTCTATCCCAGTACCAGGGTTAACTGCTTTAGGATTTGCTCCTAGTCCAAACATCCATGCATATTTAGCTAAAATATCATCACCATATTTTTCTCTTAATTTCTGACCTACATTCATAAAGAATGGGTTACTTGATTTTTCTATTGCTCTTACTACGCTTACAACACCATTGGAACCATCTGATTTGAAGCTATTCCAATATTTACCGCTTATTTCATTTTGACCAGTCATATCATACCCACCTCTATCATCGTAAGTCGAACTAGCATTTATAACTCCAGTTTCAAGACCTACGATAGCAGTCATTGGCTTAAAAGTTGAACCAGAGGGAATAAGAGACATAGTCGCATAATTATACAAGTATTTTGGATAATAATCATATTTATCCATCCTAATTGTAGTATTCCCATTTATGTTTTTGTTTATTGGGAACATAAAATCAATTAAACTTTGTGGGATTTTATCAGCTTTTGCAAGCTTTTCATAGTCTGGATTAAAATATTTTTCTGATTTAGCCTGAGTTAATCCCTGTGATATAGAAAAATCATTTGGATTGTAACCTGGCAAGCTAACAAGTGCCAGTATGTTACCAGTATGAATATCTTCTACAACTGCTGCACCTCTTGTAGCATTTGTTACATCTAAGCCATTGTTTGTCACCTTATTTCGTATTACTTTCATTTCGCTATTTAAAGCGTTTTCTGTGGCATATTGCAAATTTGCATCTATTGTAAGTTGAACATTATTTCCTGGAGTTGCTTTTTTAATAGAAGCTTCATTCTTCACACTAGCCTTCTCATCAACAATCACTTCTTCTTCGCCATTAGCACCTTTAAGACTGCTCTCCATTACAGCTTCAATTCCAGAAGTCCCAACATAATCTACACTTGTGTCATAACCCTTTGCGGTATATTTAACCTTTTCAGCAGGGCTTATTTTGCTTATGTATCCCAAAACTGACGAAGCAAGCTCTCCATAGGGATATTGCCTCATAGGTTGATATTCTACTTTAAATCCGGGTAATGCTGAGATACTTTGCTCTAATATAAGGGATGTATCTTTCTTTATATTAGTAGCTATGCTAATTGATTTGTATTGAGTAAAATAATTCATTTTTATTTCATCTTTTACAATCAAATATCTTCTTACTACATCTGGAGTTGCCTTTATGTTCAAACTTGAAACTCCATTTGTTACACCATATTCATCAAGAAGATATTTATATATTTGTTCTGGGGTAAATTTTAAAAGTTCATTATTAAGTTCAGTAACTTCCAATGATGTTAAATCTTCTTCTCTTTTATTTTCAAATTTTGTTTTTAATATATTACCTTGAAGCCCTCTATCTTTTAAAAATCTTAACAACATGGTTTGTATTGATTTAGGATCACTTGAACTAAATTCAAATCTATAAGGATTAATTTTTAAGGGAAAACTATCTGTCTGGACTTCTCCATTTTCATCCAAAATTCTAAATACGTCTTGTAGCATTATAAATATCTGTGTGTTTGATTTAACTGTATCTGTATATGTAAGATTATAACCTGGCACTTCATTTGCAAGGTTTATTCCATTTTTGTCTGTTATGAGACCTCTTGGCGCCTCTATTGTAATCTTATGGGTATTGGCAGCAATTGTTGCTAAATCCTTGTAATATTGTCCATTAAATACTTGTAAAAAATATAACTTTGCACCTATGGTTAAAAATATCACTGCCATAATTATGAGTAGGGCATTAGTCCTATTAAATTTCTTTTTTCTCATTTCATCACCACTTTAAACTTTCATTTTTTTATTGTATATATAATACAATTCAATATATTTTCACTATTATTAAGTTTATACATTCTACCCCCTTTATAAATAGCTTTATACATATTATACATTGTATTCAATTAAAGTAAAATTAAATATATTTAAAAGTAAAAAAGTGCTAATTTGTATTATTAAAACAAGAGCTCTAAAACATACTTCTACGTCTATTATTTATGTAACATTTTTATAATAAGTATAATATTATATACTAACAAATGAAGTATTAATGGGACAAACTTAAGAAATAAATATAATGAAAAAATATTTGCCTTAAGAGAGGTGAAATATATATGTGTTGTTGGTGGATACTATTATTATTACTATTTGACGATAACGATTGTTGTTGTAACAATAATCGTCGTGATAATTGTTGTAACAATGATTTTAATAATTGCCCTGATCCTTGGTGTGAACCTTGGTCTGATCCAGGTTGTCATAGAAAACAAAATCATTAACATCAAATACAGAAAAGATTAGAAAGTACAAGCAGAGTTGATGTTTCTTAGCAGCTCTGCTTTTTTAATTTGTCTTCGATTAGAACTTTTAAAGTTCTGGTGTCTTCTAAAATTGGATCTAAGGCAAGTGATTTTTCTGTATACTCCAAAGCTTTTTCAACTTGGCTTAGATTATAGTAACAAACCGCAATTTTATAATAGATTTCAGCACTAGCACCATATAATTCATAAGAATATTCAAAAAATCTTAGTGCATCAAGATCATAACCAATATAACTAAACAATAGTCCAATATAGTATGCTAAATCCCCCTCTTCACCAATAGGAAAATAATGATCCCAAACTTTATTCATTACAATAATAAGTTCATCTATTGGGAAATTTTCCTCAGTATCTAATCTTTCAAGCAATATGTTATAACATTCTTGAAAAGTTCTTGCATCCCAAACTGTAAAACGAAGAAAGGTTAAAATCTGTTTTGTTTCTAAAGATTCGCATTGAGGAACAATTGCTTTTTTTAAAATATAAAAATCATCTGGACCTATACTTTCGATAATTTCATTATATGCCATTGTAGTTTCTACAAAATTATGAGAGCTATTACTTAATAAAAACAAAGACATATTTATATTTTCATGTTCATAGATGCTATGCAAGGCTTTACCACCAAGGTTTTTAAAATATTGTTCTATGGAATGAAAGTTAACAGTCATAGAAATACACCCGTGTTTTGATAAAAATGGATGCGAGTTTTCTAACATGGCTTTTTCATTTTTATAACCTTTATCCGCTGAAATTAAAATTATGTCATCATTAAATAATCTTTTAAGTCTAGAAATACAACGTAATGCCATTATAGGTATAGAAAAAGATGTATCCTCCAAATGATTTTTATAATATAGAAGGATATCATTAAAATTATCATCTTCGTAATAATTATTACCCTCTATTTTATTGTCTGTATAGTAATAATCTAAACCAGCCAGTATGGATTTGTCAGCTGGGTCTACCTTCACAATTGGAGAAGTTATTGTAATCAAACCTTCAAAAATTTCTCCCTTGTTTACGTAAAAAGTATCTTGGGGAAGACTATCAAAGGTATAATTAGCGATTAATATCAAAGGATTTTTTACATTCCCAGGACATAAAATTTCGCCACTTTTTCTTAGCTTAAGCTGTTCATCTAAAGATATATCGAAGGTTGCACAATCAAGTATTCCACTATCAAAATATGGTTTTAAAAAACTATGATTTTGCCAATATTCAATGTTCTTCTCTGAAAAATCAGTTACTATATATTTGAATTTCAGCCCTTTCAATGAAGAATTTTCAATTATATGAAGAAATCTTTTAAGAAAGGTATAAGTAAATCTTCCTACACCTGAAGCAAGCTCCATTATATATATGGTAGAGTTTTTATCATAATCAGTTCTTGTAACATAGTCTCTGCAATACCCAAATATAGTTTTAGCATATAAGTTTGCTATATAAGGATTAGTTGTTATATATTGAGGTACAATGCCGCGAGTCCAGGCTTCTGGACCCTGGTTATCAAAAAAATCTTTCTGTAGTTTCCATAACATGGATTGTGATAATTGCATTTTGCTTTCAACTATAACTTCAGTATTTCCTTCGGTGGATGTCTTAATATCTCTACTATCATTGTATTGTTTAACTTTTTCCGGCAAAGAAATTCCTCCTTTAACATAACTTCTTTTTACAGTTTAAACTTTGATATTACATCTTTTAATCTATCAGAACTTTCATTCGATTTTAATGTCCATTTTAATACCTCATCTGACCCTAAAGTTATATCACCTATTTTTTGTGCTATATCTGTTGTTCCCTTTGCTCCTTGATTAGAGGCTTGTGCTACAGTGTCAACAACCGTTATAACCTCTTGTATAGAGGCTAATAATTGTTCTGATGTTGCACTAAAATCTGATACCAAACCATCTACGAAATGACTGTCCGTACTGTAACAATCCGCAACAGTTAACATTTTTCTATAATCACCATAAACACCTGTTGATACAAACTTTAATAACTTATTTGAACTGATTGATAAATCCATAACTGACTTAGTAACCTTGGCAGTTATATCCTGTATCTTAAATACAGTGTTCTTAGATTCTTCTGCTAAATTTCTTACTTCATCTGCAACAACTGAAAATCCTTTTCCAGCTTCTCCTGCCCTAGCCGCTTCAATTGCCGCATTTAATGCTAGTAAATTAGTTTGCTCTGTTATCTTCATTATTGAATCTGTTAAATTATTTATCTCTGATACAACCTTAGAATTTTCTATTGCTATTTTTAATTCCTTCTCTGTATCTGCCAATAAACTCATAGTTTTGGTTTGTGATGTACCCATACTACGTTTTATTGCTATTGCTCTCTTACTTATCACTACCGCTTTAATGGAACCTTCTTGTGAACTAACTGCAATTGAACTTATAGCTTTCTCAATCTCTAAAGAACCATTATGCATTTCATCAGAAGATGCCGCAGTTTCTTCCATATTTGCTGCTAATTCCTCTGTATTTGCAGATATAGTTTCTATATTTATATTCAGCTCTGCAATGCTATGTTTTGCCTTTTCTGTAAAATTCTCTATGTTAGCTGACTCCTCAATTATTTTCTGTATAATTGCTCTAAAAGATTCATTCATTGAATTTATCATTTTTGCAATCCCACCTAACTCATTCTCAGAACTAATCATTTTTTCTTTAAATTTACCAGTTAAATCACCATCATCTATTAACTCACAATATCTTTTAATTTCTTTGAGTTCATACTTGAATCTTCTTAATGTTAACACAAAAATTGCAATTAAAACTAAAGCAGAAATTATAGAAATTATTATAAAATTAGCTATATCCTTTGTTACTATACTGTCAATTTCTGTGTCCATATCTGATGCAGATGCTAAATCCGATTTTAATATATCATCACACTTAATTAATAAATTTTCTCCAATGACACTTGCACTATCTCTTTCGACTGCTGTATACTTCTTAGTTGTATTGCTTTCACTAACCAATTTAGTTATTGCTACTTCATAATTATTTATTAATCCTTTTAACTCCGCTAATTGTTTTATCTCATCGGCTTCCTCCATGTCTGCTTTAGAATATGAGATTAAGTTTGTATTTAGTCTACTAATTGAGTCTTTTACTAGTTTATCTAATTCCACAGTGTAACCCGAATCCATTACTTTAGTATAATTTAATCTCAATAATAAGTACTCAGATTTAACATTTGATATATCCTTAATTGGTACTAATTTGTCATGATATATTATACCCTCTTGTTCTTTTACAAATTTTATCTCGCTTATTCCTCTAAAGCTTACTATAAATAATGCAATTATCCCTATAAATATAACTAATATAAATGATTGATATATTTTTAATTTTCTCATTATGTATTTATCCCCCCTAAATTATATAATTAAAACAACTTCAATTTACTAAATAGAATTTTAAAATTATAAAATACGTAGTAATGTAAAGTTATACTTATAATATCGTCTAAAAAAACTTATACTTTACAAAAAAAGGTTGATATAATTTTGTAATTACTCAACTATAGGTAGGCTGACGATGCAATATAATAAGAAATATGATAAGGTTTTCATAAAGATAATGATATTAGTTAAATTTTACGTAAATTTATAGTATAATTTTATTAGGTAACGTTAGTAGCAATTACTATTTAAGTTTAAATAATAAGGAACTAACTTTAAAGGAGATGTAAACTATGGAACACTATTATCTTAGTTTTGATGCCGGAACACAAAGTGTAAAAGTAGCTATATACAATAAAAATATGAAATGTATGGCGAGTTCATCGAATCAGACAACCCTTAAATATCCGCATCCAGGCTGGGTTGAGATGGATGCTGATGAATATTTATCGCTTACAAAGCTAGGCATTAGACAGTGCATTGAGCAATTAAAAAAACAGGGAATCGATCCTACTTTAATTAAAGCAATTATGGGTGATGGAATTATCTGCGGAATTGTCGGTATAGACGAAAGCGGAAAAGCAATCACACCTTATATAAACTATTTAGATTCAAGAACACAAAGTGACGTTGAAACACTCAAAAAACTAGATCTGGACATTTGGGGAAAAGAAACGGGTAACGCTGAGCCTAGCTGTATGTTCCCCGCATTACATGCAAGATGGTTGCTTGTTAATAATAAAAATTTTCAGGAAAGAGGCAAAAAATTTGTTCACAATGCCCCTTATATTCTGCTTAATCTTGCAGGGTTAAATAGCAATGATGCTTTTATTGACTGGGGGGCAATGTCTGGTTGGGGTCTTGGATACCGTGTATTCGAAAAAGAATGGTCTGATGAGCAGCTTGTAATATTAGGCATCAATAAAAATTACCTTCCTAAAATTGTAAAGCCTTGGGATATTATTGGAACTTTATCGGAAGAAGTATCAAATGAAACTGGATGCCCTGTTGGTATCCCAATTTGTGCTGGCGCTGGTGACACAATGCAGTCAATGCTTGGAAGTGGAATCTTTGAAGCAAATAAGGCTGTAGATGTTGCCGGAACATGCTCTATGTTCTGTGTTTCTACAAATGGAGTTATTTCGGAACTGAGTAAAAAAGGAAGCGGACTAATTTTCAACAGCGGCACTTTGGAAAATACTTATTTTTACTGGGGATTTGTCAGAACAGGAGGTCTATCATTGCGTTGGTTTAAGGATAACATTTGTCAAAAACCTGATGATGATAGCTACTATAAATTATTAAGCAAAGAAGCATCAAAAGTTGCACCGGGATGTAATGATGTGCTCTTTTTACCGTACTTAACAGGCGGATATGGTGAATTTTCAAACGTCAAAGGTTGTTTCATGAACATGACAATGGACACAGACCAGTTTGTTTTATGGAGAGCAGTTCTTGAGGCAATTGCCTATGATTACATGGAGATCACTGATACTTATCGAAATGCTGGTATAGAAATAAACAGAATTACCATTACTGAGGGTGGAAGCCGCGATAATCTGTGGAATCAAATAAAAGCGGACGTTATGAAAAGTGAGACTATAACATTAGAAATTTCAGGTGGCGCTATGCTGACAAATTCTATTATAGCTGCATATGCAACTGGCACTATAAAGGATTTAACTCATGCACTTAGTAATAATTTGAAAATTAGTAATACATATAGTCCAAACAGCAATAATTCAAAAATATATAGAAATCAATATAAACTTCAAAAAAATATATTAAAAAAGTTGGGTCACTAATATTATAAAAACACCACACTATTCAAATGAATAGTGTGGTGTTTTAAACAAGTTTAATTACTTTAATGCCTGATTAATTCCATCTGCCAATCCCTGAGCTAACTTCTCCTGGTAAGAACCAGTTGTAAGTAACTTGTCTTCTCGTGCATTAGATTGAAAACCCATTTCCACCAAAATAACAGGAACATCAGACCAATTAAAGCCCGTCATATCACTTCTTTCCACAACACCTCTATTGTTCATCCCAACATCTTTAATCAAATTATTAAAAACTATTTGCCCATATTTTTTACTTGCTAAATATATATCATCTGTATATTTAGCATCTGCAGGCACAAGCATTGATGCTCCATTAACAGATAAATTATTATTTCCATCCGCATGAATTCTAATAACTAAAGCTGCATGAGCAGCATTGCCGATTGAAGCTCTTTCCTTACTTCCCATAAGTACGCTATTCTGTGTTTTAGTCATTTCTACCTTATATCCCTTTGCTTGCAGCAAACTTTTAAGTTTGAGTGCTACTGCCATATTCACCACGTATTCAGGAGTTCTTGTATTAATACCCTGACCACCACCTGGTTCAATTATTTTCATTATACTTGAAACTGGGTCTCGATGCTCTGTTTTGCTGCTAGTAACACTACCATGTCCTGGATCTATAACAACAATCTTCTGGGAATTTTCACTGGAATTTTTCTTTTTCTCCTCAGTTCTAACCAAAGCTTTTTTCTCTGAAACAGTTTTTGTCGTTAATATCGCTTTTGTGGCTGCATATATCTTTGCTTTTGACTCTTCTTGTTTCACTTTTGTAACTTGTGCTAATTCCTTTTGTTGTTTTTTGGTGGTATAGTTTTTACCATATAATGCGCCGCCAATAACAACTAGAATCACGAAAACTAATATGATACTTTTCTTTTTCAACATTTTAATCCCCCTGAATATTTCCCACAAACAATAACTACTATTATTGCTACTCTCTTATTTCTTTACAACATTATATTTTCTTAATTCTTTTTTTTATTTTTTTAGGTTACTTTAACTATATCATTTTTTCTCTATTTTTAAGCATCTTTTTACCTAAACAATATAATTAATTTTTCATAAATGTCATAAAATCACTAATAATTAGCCTAAAAAAACTCGCATCGCAGCGAGTCCTTTATTTTACGTAAAACTTAGGGTACGATTTTATTAGGCAACGGTAACTATGCTTTTCTTCTTCCAGACATCATATCTACAATAAACGCTATTGCAGCTATTAGAAGTAACCAATGAATCATAATGCCTCCAACACTAAATACAAGACCCAAAATCCAAAAGAATATTATTATTCCACCAATCCAACTTAGAATACCCATCTTAACCACTACCTTTCATATATATTTATCTATATAAATATAATGACCTAAATTTCATTATGTATACCCATTTTGCTCCATGAATTTGAAGCAGTTACCTGTAAAGCAGTGCCTTCTTTTAACTGTAATTTTTTATTGCCTAACTAAACCAAACATAATTAAGTAACTTTATACCTTGAACAATATCGTTTTCGGGTATCTCTCCAAACCCAAGCATAATCATATTATTAAAATATTTTTCGGACCTCATCCAAAATATTGATACAGGATTAACTAATACACCACAATTTTTAGCTCTTATTATAATTTCATCTTCACTTAATCCATTTTTTAATTCCAATAAAATATGCAAACCCGCATTTTTACCATGAATAATTACTTTATCACCCATTACATCATTAATTGTATGAATTAATATATCATGTTTTCTTTTATTTGCTAAACATATTTTTCGTAAATGCCTTTCAAAGTGGCCCAAATACATAAATTGTTGAATTACTTTTTGTTGAATTAATGGAACAGGCGTTTGATATGTTCTAAAAACTTTATCATATCTTTCTAACCATTCTTTTGGTAGTACCATATAATTCATACGTAGGCTAGGTGATAAAGCTTTTGAAAATGTACCAATATATACAACATTTTCCTTTGTAGCTATACTTTGTATTGATGGAATAGGCCTTGAATTATATCGCAGTTCACTATCATAATCATCCTCGATTATAATTCCATTCTTTCTCATGGCCCAATCTAATAGCTTTAATCTCTTTTGAATTGGCATTACTGACCCTGTTGGAAATTGATGTGAAGGTGTTATATATATTATTTTAGCCTCGCTATTTTCCAATTGATTAAGATTTATCCCATCCGCTTCTAAATTAATTGGAATAACTTTATACCCATTATTAATAAAGATATTGCGTGCACCATAGTGCCCTGGGTCCTCCAATGCTATTTGATCAAAATCATTTCTAAATAGTTGGCATAACAAGCTTAAACAATATTCAAGGCCCGTGGAGATAATAACTTGCTCAGGATTACAAGAAAAACCTCTTGATTTATTTAAATATTTCATAATTTCTATTTGTAAGTTCCGTTCACCTTTATTGTCACTATATGAAGTCATATCCTGAGCGGTTAGTGCTGCTAAACATTGGTTTGAAATTTTACGCCATATACGCAAAGGAAAATTAGGAGCACTTATATTTCCATATGTAAAATTATATTTATAGGTAGTAGAATTTACTTCTGGTGATTTTTTTGTGTATTCCTTAAAATTATTTGAGCTATCCCTTTTTAGTTTTGATATTATCATTGTATCTAATTTTAGAACAATAAACCCACTACCTACTTTGCTTTCAATATATCCTTCTGAGCAAAGTTGAAGATACGCACTTTCAACTGTATTTCTGCTTACATTTAATGTTGTTGCCAGGGACCGCGTTGAAGGAAGCTTACTCCCTTGTGAACATTTTTCTGAAATTATTTCTTCTTTTAGTTGTTCGTAAATTTGCAAATATAGAGGACCACTTAAATCACCATCCAATATAATCATATTAAAGTCACTCTCCTCACAACTGTATCCTATAATTTATACAAAATTGGTACTTTTAATGATTCCAATTTAATTGTATAATTATTTTATTGAAAGGTCAATACGTACTTAGAAAGGACTTTCAAACGAGGAGGAATTTAAATGTTAAATGAAAAATTACTTGAAGTTATTTCCTATGAAGGAGTAGTTGCTATCGTTACTTGTGCTAATAACGAATCACATGTAGTTAATACTTGGAACTCATATGTTAATACGACTGAGGATGGTAGATTATTAATACCAGCTGCTGGAATGATAAAAACTCAAAAAAACATAGAACAAGATAATAACGTTAAGGTGACTATAGGTTGTAAAGAGGTAAAGAGGTAATGGGATATAGATCTTTGGGAACTGGTTTTTTAATTGAAGGAACTGCAAAATTCATCAAATCTGGTTCAGAATTTGATATGATGAAAGAAAAATTTTCATTCCTTAATAGAGTCTTAGAAATAACAGTTACATCAGCAAAGCAAACACTTTAAGTAATGAACAGCAACAATACATATTCGGCAACCAAAACAGTAGAGTTGATATTTGTAATCAACTCTACTGTTTTAATTTTGCTACCATTAAGAGATAACAGAAGTTCTTCATTACATTTTCAACTTCTGATTTAACTGTTCTAAAATTCCTTCTATTATTTACTTAATATCACAATTCATTGTATAATTCAAGTGTTAATGAATCCGTTATGGCAATTCAAGAAATAACAAAAGCTTCTCAAAATCAAGCAATACTCGCTGAGAAACTTAATGTTATGGTTCAAAAGTTTAAGTTGTAAAATAAATATTTAAAAATGAAATCTATTTTCTTAAAGAAAATTGCAGAAATTTGTAAAATGATTATTGTTAAATAAAACACAATTTTACAAAATTTTGAAATTATTCGTGATATAATTAAATATGTTGAGATTAGGATTTTACCTTTATATGTAGAATACCTGACATACTATTTTATATTACATAAAAGGGAGATGGATATATGGAATTAAATATATTAGAAAGCGAGATGCTAATTGACATTTACGACGCTGATATGTTACCAGGAATGGCGTTTGAAATTGAAAATTATAGATTAACAGAGGAAGATAAAAAAAGTCGACAACAAGAATTTGCTTTTTATTTAGAAAAATTAAAAAGGTTAGGCTTTATAAAATATGAAGAAAAAGAAGCCTTTTTACAAGTTGGAAGTGTTAACTCTAAATATAATAATAATGTTGCTATGATTTTCGAAGATAAAATACACATCGATTCAAAAGGGATAAAATTGGTAGAGAGATATAATTACAGTGATTCTGAAATTAAAAGAAAAATATCATAAGCTAAAAAAAGAATTCCACAATGGAATTCTTTTTTTCATTACATCATTATTTTTTTAATAAAAAATGAAAGTTTTTACTTTTAATTTATTTGTTAAATTGAAAACCTCCAAGAGTAAATCCAGTACCACTATGATCTAGAGAATCAAATAACTCCTCACATTTACTTAAGTCATTAATAGCTTCTTTGTAAATTCTTAAAACTTTTTCTAGCTTACTTATATCATAATGGCAACCATCAATTCTAAAATGATTTACGCCAATATCATTAAGCTCTTTTAAAAATGGAAGATAACAAAGCTCTTTATAAAACGTCATATGATTTCTACCGTAGTTATCTCGGTATACTGGGTGTTCATTTTCTTTTTCATCAACTAAAACTAATACATTGTTAGGAACATTAGAATTATCTTCACAACTTATCGGCTCTAAGACCTTTGTATTCTCATATAAATCATGGCTCATATACATAACGGTTGGAGAACCATGAACTAAGATTTCAATAGGAATTGGCGATTTAGTAATGACATCGATAGCATCTAGCACTGGTGTCTCCACAGAAAGAGTAGCAATGGATAACCCTTGCTTTTCATAAAAACTAGCAGCTTTATAATTATAAATGTTTAAAGTATAATCTCCAATAAGCTCAAGTCCTAAAGATTTGTATTTATGAATAGCTCCTAAATTGGTTACTATTAAACCATCTAATCCTAAGTTGTTTTCCTTAAATAAGTGACTGTATTTTGAAAAATCCTCTTCAAACATCATTTTTGGAAAACCAAGATAAATCTTAGTATTTTTCTTGTCACCTGTTAATTTAAGTATTTCAACTTTGCTAAAAGGGTGATTTGGCTCAAAAACTTCTCCTGATAAATAAATTGCGTCTACTCCGACCTTTAATGCGACCATAGCTTGTGCGTAGGAATCTACTTTTACACTTAACTTAGGTTTCTGTGCTAATGAAGGTGTTACATTTAGAAGATTCCTTATTTCTTCTATCCTATTTTTTCTAATTTCAGTTTCTTTTATAGGATTGCTGAAAACTTTACCAAAACCTTTGTTATCATTACCTTCAAAACGCCTATTTATATATAAGAGACCTGGTCTTCCAAATGCACTACAGGTAGATAAATCTCTCTTCCGGTCTTCATAAATAGTTTGTGCCTCTTTTTTTCTGTCAAAACAAATAGGATCATCAATATATCTATCTATAGCATCGCTATAGTAATTAATCATTGTAACTAGAAAATCTGCATCTCTCATTCTTCCCTCTATTTTAAAAGATACGACACCTGCTTCAATCATCTCTGGTAGATGCTCATACATATACATATCTTTACAAGCCATTGGAAATTCTGTTGGATAAACATGTCCATCTTTTTTTGTTGTATAATGCCATCGACATGGCTTCATGCAAAGTCCTCTATTACCACTCTTCGCCAAAAGTAACCCACTGTACAAGCAGTGACCCCCATGGGAAATACACATATCTCCATGAACAAAACATTCAAATTCCATGTCGGTTTGGCTATGGAGATTTTTAATGGTTTGCAAATCCATGTCTCTTGACGCAACAATTCTAGTAATTCCACATTCTCTAAGTGCTTTAATAGTTTCTAAATTGTGGACATTCATCATTACAGATGAGTGGAGAATTAAGTTTAATTTTAAACTATTGATTAATTCTAATATGCTAAGATCTTGAATAATTAAACCATCTGGTTGAACTTTTTCTAAAAATTTCAGATATTCCTCAGCATCTTTTATATCTTCCTTACTTAAAAGATTGTTTACTGTGATATAAACTTTTTTGTTTAAGGAATGAGCAATAGCGATGGCTTTTTCAACTTCTTCATTGGATAAGTTGAAATCCTTCCTGTGCAACCGCATATTTAATTTTTTGCCACCCAAATATACAGCATCTGCACCGCTTCGAATAACCTTTTCAAAAATTTCGAAAGTTCCCGCAGGAGCTAATAATTCAATCTCTTTATTATTAAAAAATCTGCTCATATTAAGACACCTTTCCTTTTTATTTTATTTCCATATAATATTATTTTAAAAATGAACTATTTGATAAATCTTTTAATGTATAGCTATTAATAGTTAGTTTTTTTGCTTTAAGCCATGTTATAACTTCCTGTAACTCTTTTTCTGACGACATAGAAGCTTTTGAATATTTCGAAACAGTTAGTGTATTTTTTACAGTAGGTGGGAAACCAGCTTCTTTAATTACAAAATCAATGTAAGTTGCAGTCTTTTCTTTATTTAAATATTCAACAGCTTTATTATACGCTCTATAAAATGCTTTTATATCTTCAGGTCTTGAGGATATTGTATCCTTTGTGAATAACATTACACCAGGGTTTATACCTAGTTTATCAGAACTACTCAAAACCTTGCCACCAGATGCAATCGCAGAACTTGCAAGAGGTTCTGGTAATGTAGCCATATCCAATTTTCCATTTGTTAACATCTCAAGTCTAGTAGGTATCTGTGGAATAGCAATTTTTTTCGTTGAGTTAACATCTATTTTTGCACTTTCCATAATTCTATCTGTTAAGTATTCAATAATTGTATTTTTAGAAATTCCAATGGATTTTCCAGCTGATTGGTCGACACTAGTTACATTGGAATTCTTTCCAGAAATCAATTTAAAGCTACCCTCTGTTTTTGATGTAATCTTCACGTCAAATTTATTGTCAGTAAAAAATACTACTGAAAGCATATCAGATATTGCCCCATTAATTTTACCAGTTTGTAGTGCTGCGTCCCTATCTGGTGCACTTTTAAAATGTTCTAATTTGACATCTAGCCCTTCTTGCTTAAAATACCCATTGTGGTCTGCTATAGTGAGCGGAAGAGAGTCTAAATCTGGCATAACACCAACAGTAAGCGTTTTCAACGCTACAGGACTCGGGCTTGTCTCTTTTTTTGCATTGCTTGAACAACCAACAACACTTATACTCATGATTACTACTAATAATACTGATAAAAGATTTTTTTTCATAATATACCCCCAATGATAATTTTTTTCATACTTATTTAAATATCTTAAAACTAAATTGAATGTTGATGATTATCTATTTTCAATTTTGTTAAAATTTTATCACATTAGCCCTGGTAATACCAATAAAAAAACGTTTTGGTCATTAAAATTCTATTTTGTTAATTTAATTCATGGAGATATTGTTTTAATTAAATTACCAGCTATATTCTTACTTGCAATCTTAGGACTAAAACTTTCTCCCATAAGCATAATATAATTTATATCTACTAATTTAATTCGACAAATTTCCATGACTATCCTTTAAAATTTTCATAAAAAATCAAATATCTACAGCACAAAACATAACCTTCAATTAATATTAAAATTTAAATGACTTACAAATGCTTGACATTAAATTGCCAATGTGTATCATTCTAACTGATAATAGCTTTCATCCCAATACTTTTTCATATCTTACAACATAATCATGAAAATTATAAATTAACAGAAATATGCATTTACATAAAATCCATATCTTTAGTGTATAATCACTATAAAAATAAGTTTGTAGGTGATTATTATGTCTGAATCCACAATAACAGAAAAGGCTCTTGCTTTATCACTAAAACAGTTAATGAAAACAATTCCTTTGTCAAAAGTTTCTATTCAAAACATTGTTGACAACTGTAAACTTAATAGACAAACATTTTATTATCATTTTAAAGATAAATTCGACCTTGTGAATTGGATTTATCACACTGAAGTAACTGAATGCATTGCTAACTGTAGGCATTATGACAATTGGACTGATGGAATGCACCGAACATTGTGCTATTTAATGGAGAATAATACATTTTATATTAATGCTCTTAACACACCTGGTCAAAATTCTTTTAATGGATATTTCTTTGAATTTAGTTGTGAACTTATTATGGGCGTTGTTAATGATTTATCCTTAGGCCGAAATATTTCTGATGTCGATAAAAAGTTTATTGCGGATTTTTATACCCATGCTTTTGTGGGCGTAATTGTTCAGTGGATTAAAACCGGCATGAAAGACTCACCACAAATCATGGTAGAAAAGATGGAAAATGTAACTTATGGCAGTATGATTGGTGCTTTATCTAGATATTAATAAAGACAGTCTTCCAAATTTGTTAAATAAACAAATGGAGGACCGCCCTAATCATCTTATTCGAAGTTGGAATGTTATGACTTATTTAAGTAGCATATATTTGAGTGCGTTTATTTCTTCACTTAGATTATCATCCTTCATAAGTTCCATTGCAGAATTAATTAGTACGCGAACATCATGCTGACCTTTATAAATAGGGGTAAGTCTTTTATTTAGATTTAGGAATTTATAAACAGCAATTTGTGCACTTCTTACAGAATAATCCATAGTAAATACTACATCATCTTCTATTTCACAGAACTGTCCAAGTAATGCTAAATTAGTTGAACCTTCTGGAATAACTTGTGGCCTATCACCCTTTGCCCGAGTTAAAAATTGTGCTGTTGTAAAAGGCAATATACATGGTATACAAATAGATGTTTTAATGATTTTATCCATATCTTCTTTGAAGTTTAGGTGATATATTACCTCAGATAATATTTCCTCACCAGTACAATCTACCATCCTCTTCTTTATGAAATCACCTTTTGCGTATGGGAACAAAGAATAACCCCATATAATTTCTATATTATCAGGTTGACTAAGAAAATGTGGTTGATTATGCAGAACTATTGTCATGAGCCATGCAGAATCTCTAAATGTCATATGAGCCCCAGTTCCCGGTTGATTCCCCGAGAATTCTATTATTCTCTTATACATTGTTGGGTCTTTAAGAGTAACTGTAAAAGATTCCCACATTGATTCTTCAACGCGTTCATCAAAAACTTGAGGATTACCAAACTCAGGACGACCCTTTGCGATTTTCTCCCAAAGATCCCACGCTCCTCCTACATGTTTGTCATTAATCTTTGCCGCAGTATTCATTGAGCCAAGGCTTGTACCAGCTGTTAAAGAACCAATAGTGGCAAAAACAAAGTCTCCCTCGCTAACTTCTATTCTAGTTTCTTTTCCGTTTTTTTTGCATTTGAATGCTGTAACTGTAGTTTCAGTGTCTGATGGCTTAAATTCTAAATCAGTTACTCTGCAATCTAATTCAAAATTAACACCTTGTGATTCTAACCATTTGGTCATAGGTAATAACATTGAATCATATTGATTGTATGGTGTACGACGTATACCTGATAAATCTTTTAGTCGTGGTAATTCTTGGATAAATCTATGCAGATATCTCTTAAGTTCTTTAGCACTGTGCCAAGTTTCAAATGCAAACAGTGTAGTCCACTGGAGCCAAAAATTTGTTTTAAAAAATGTTTCTTCGAAACACTCTTTAATAGTTTTCGTTCCCAAAGAATCTTCAGAATTAATTAATATATCCATTAACGCCATTCTATCAGCTCGAACAAGTCCCAAAGTTGATACATCAGTTATTTTAGCATCATTATCTATTAATCTAGCTTTTGCATGGGTATGAATTTTTTTATTAAAAGCATTAAATTCATCAAGTATTGAAACTTTAGGATCAGTTAATGAAGGAATACTTTCCATTATTCCAAAAGTACATGCATAAGCCTCCCTATCAAACATTCTTCCACCACGGATTACATAACCATTCTTAGCATCACCATTTCCATCCATGCTGCCACCTGTGATATTTAATTCTTCGTATATATGAATGTTTTTTCCTGGTACATGTCCATCTCTAATTAAAAATACCGCAGCAGAAAGTGATGCGATTCCAGCACCAACCATATAAGCATTTGTTTTTTCTACATCAATAGTTTGATCAAAATTAAATCTCATTTTTATTCCCTCCGTTTGAAAATATGCTATAAGCTATTAACCTACAGAAATTTTGTATTTACCAAGTTACGCCTTGCATGCTTCTGCAATCACTTGCATGTTCCCGCAAGCCCTTGCTATAGGTTTAATATAAATCCAAACATAAGAATATTCTACAAGCAAATTTTCAAAACTGTCTAAAAAACATACATATGTCTTATACTGTCTGAATAATTTTAGTGATTTTACCTATTGGAACTATAAATTAATTAGAATAGGTTTCGCTGCAGTGAATAAAATCCTCAAAATAGTCTATAATTTATATACCATTCTTTTTTCAAATAATAACTAACAAAAATAATACAGCACTGGGCTCACCCTTAGTACTGTGTTTTTACTTTGTATCAATTCTTAAAATTTTAATGATGTTCACTTAATTTAAACACCCACAGATGCATTTTACTCTTTCCCACAAGTAGCTAGAGCATATAAGTGGACTCCATATTTATAACCTGTTATTTTGTTACTATCTATTTTGTTATAATGATTGGTATTCGAAGTTGAATAAACACCACTTTTAGCTATAATTCCATTACTTGAGCTAATTGTATTATTAGAGATAGTTATATATTGAGGATCGGCTACTCCCGTCCAGTCCAGTAATATTCCATTACCACTCTCGGCACGAGTGCCGTTCTCTGCAGTATTAATATTATTTTTAAGATTTGTATTCGTTATATTATTATCTGTTATAGTGCAATTTGAGCTTCCCGCTGTTATCTCAATACCATTATTTTGTGCAGACAATACTTTATTTCCGATGCAGGTTGTTCCACTTGTAGCGAAAAGACATATTGCTGCCATATTTCCACGGCCTTTTATTGATTCTTCTACTGTATTGTTTTTGACAATGTTATTATTAGCCTGCCATACTTCTATTTGATTATATCTGTTATTTTTACTTGTATTGCCTATAATAGAATTCCCACTACTAACCCTATCCTGACCTCCATAAATTGTGATGCCTTCTTGGCCATTGCCCTCACATTTATTATTAATTGCTACTGAATTAGTAGTACCTATTCCAGATGCCGAACTGTAACTAAATATTATACCTTGCCCACCGCTATTTTTTATAGTATTGTTTGATACTGTGATTCTATTGCCACTTAAGCAGTAAATATGCGCACTTATCTGTGCATCCGTGTATCCACCAAAAACCTTAGGATTATCAAAATAATTATTATATATAGTAAAATCAGAACTACTGCCATCTATTTTAATTCCATATTTAAGTATATTATAAAAATATGAATTAGTAACAGTATTATTGCTCCCCCCATAAAAATTTATTGCTGCATATTTAATGTTGTATGTAAATCTGCAATTTGTGATATTAACCCCATTTTTTCGTGATACACTTATAGCCGTAGAGCATTTTTGAAACTCCATACCCTTAAAAGTGTTATCATTACCTGTAGAGAATAATGTATTTTCGCCAATACCTTGAATTACAACGTTACCTTCACCAATTAATTTCATCCCATCTTTTAATTTAACAATGCCCGAAAATTTATAAATACCCTTTGGTAATTTAATTGTACTACCACTTGGATACGAATCTATCATATCTTGAAATTGAACTGAAGTATCCGATATTCCAGTTTTATCTAAGTTATAACTTTGAGCATCTATAGTATTGTTTACATCTGTTATTCCTACATACTGATTATTTACATAGCCAGCTTCACATGTCATCTTGGCATATAAATGAAGTCCAAATTTGTAACCCCTTATCAAGTTATTATCTGTTTTGTTATGATGATTGGTATTGGAAGTTGAGTAAACACCACTCTTAGCTATAATCCCATTATTTGAACTAATTGTATTATTAGTAATTGTTATATATTGTGGGTCAGCTACTCCAGACCAGTCAAGTAATATTCCATTACCGCTCTCGGGTTTATTAAAATCATTTTGCCTATTTGTATCAGTAATATTATTAGATGATACATCGCAATTTGAAGTACCTGCAATTATAGCAATACCATTACTTTGCGCGGACAATACCTTATTACTTGTGACATTTGTGCCCGTTGTATCAAATAAACATATTGCTGCCAAATCTCCATAATTTTTTATTGATTCCTCCACAATGTTATTCTTAACAATGTTATTATCGGACTGCCTTACTTCTATTTGATCTAGTCTATTATTTTTACTTGTGTTATTAATAATAGAATTCCCACTGCTAAGCTTACTGCTGCCGCCATAGATTATAATACCTTCACGACCATTGCCTTCACATTTATTATTGCTTACTACCGAATTAGTCGTACCTTTACCAGTTGTTGAATTATAACCGAAGATTACACCTTGCCCACCGCTGTTTTTTAAAATATTGTTTATAACAGAGATTTTTGTTCCATTCATGCAGTAAATATGACCACCTATTTGTGTGCTACTATTGCCATCAAAAACTTTAGCATTTTCAAAATTGTTATAGTCAATTGTAATATTAGAACTATCTTTATCAATTAAAACTCCAAATTTGTGTAAATCGTAAAAATATGAATATTTAACATAGCAATTACTCGCTCCATAAAGATTAATTGCTGCATAAGTAATATTATTTATGAAACCGCAACTTATAACATTAAGTCCTTTTTTATATAATACGTTTATTGCTGTTGCGCAATTTTGAAACTCTATCCCTTGGAAGGTGTTATCATTACCAGTCCAAAATAAGGTGTTATTGCCTATGCCTTTAATTTTTACATTATTATTATAGGCAATTAATTTTATGCCGTCTTTCAATATAACACTACTCGAAAATTTATATATACCTTTGGGTAGTATTAGTGTACTACCACTTGGCATAGAATCCACCATTTTTTGAAATTGTACTGAGGTATCTGATAACCCTGTTACATCCAAATTATATTTCCCAGCATCTATTATAGTAGAATTAGAAGTTGTATAAGATTTTACAGTGCCTGCACTAGGTGTTAATAAACCAGTAACCTTAACTTCTAGATTAGAAGACTTAACTTCTAAAGTAGAAGCCTTAACTGCTAGAATAGAAGCCTTCGCAGTAGTTACAAAGGGACTAATATTTGTTAAAAAAAATAATATAACTATCGCAGATATCCCTTTTTCAAGCTTATATTTTAAAATTTTAATTCACTCCTTTTAAGTCGTAGACTAGACAATCAGACCAGCGTCTATACTCTACAAGTTGCTAGAGCATCTAAGTGGATTGCATATGCATAACCCATTATTATGTTACCATCTATTTTGTTATTGTATTTGTGTCTAAGGTAACCGCACCATTACGTGCTAACAACTGTCCTCGAACCTTCGCACCGGTATTCGCTGTGATTGATGTAAGTGCTACAATATGTCCCACTATAGAAGAGTTTGTTCCGAGTGTTGCGGAGCTTCCAACCTTCCAAAAGGCTTGGCACGTCTGAGAACTATGAATTGGAGTAACACTACTACCAGATGCCGTTACAAGCGTTGAGGCAGTCTTAAATATAAAAACGGCATTGGGATCACCCTGTGCGTCCAGCGTTAAATTGCCCGTTATTTCGAATGTGCCTGAGGCTGAATCGTAAGTTCCAGGAGTCAATGTAGTCCCACCAAGCTCAGTAGGAATACGAGTAACATTTACTCTTTCATCGGCGTCGTCATATGCAGTTATAAGGTCGTTTTTAGCCTTAAGCGCTGCTGCCTTAGCTAATTGCTTATCACCATTTACTGTTGCACTCTCTTGCCCTGTGAAAGCAGTACCTGGAAACAGACCAACGCTTCCATCGATTGTGGTCTTTCCTGTATTAGTGATTGTCGTTCCAGCTAAAACTGCAAAATTGTAGGTTGTTCCAACTTTCACTCGCGGTTGGGCTACTACACTTATTGTTGGAATTGCCACCATAGCCAATAGTAATGGCATTAGTAATAAAAATTTAAATCGCATCTCAGTAAATACCTTCTTAAATTTAAATATTTTCATAAATATTTTCATAAATTTATTCAATCCTCCTATTTAATTATATTTTTTGACTATATTATGGTAAAATTACATTAAACGTAAAAATCTCTTAATTAGAATTAAATTATATAAATATTTGTATTAATGTATAACGTTAGTTTAGAGTGGAAACGCTAATCTTTAGGTAGGTTTTATAAGTGATGTTGGTTGTCCTCTTGTGTGAGAGTTTTAGTTGAGAATGCATATATATGCAACATAAGGATTGCTACTTATCATTTATAACCTTATGTTACATCTTTCAAAAAAACAATGCAACATAATATTGTTAAAAATGTTACATGTATGTAAAGACATATTTAACATTGATAGGAGTCAAAAATGAAATTTTTAACCAATGGTGAAAAGTTAAAAAATTTAAGAAAATATTTAAAAATGAAACAAGAAGACTTAGTTGATGAAAATCTCACTAGAGGACTTATTAGTATGATTGAGATAGGTAAAAGAGAAATAAGCAATAATGTCGCTATAAAAATATATAATAAATTTGAACAAAAGGCGAAAATACTTAATATTGAATTAGAAATAGATAGTAACTTTTTATTACGTTCTCCATGTGAGGATGCAGAATTATATTGTTTAAAAAAACTTAATGAAATAAATAAAGATGAAAATATTAAAGAAATTATTGAAATAGCAGATATGTTTAATTTATTAAAGGTTAAAGCTATGGCATATAGTAAACTGGGTGAGCTTTTTTTTAATAAAAAGGATTATAATAAGGCCTTTATCAATTATAATTATGCTATAGATATTTTTAAAGGTATCAAATGATACTTTCTCAATAAATTTAACAGGCAAATTTGAGTTATTGCAATTTCGTAATAAGGATATTATTTTAATGTTGACGGATATTACATACCTTCTTCATTATATCTACACAATTCTATGTTATTATAATATTATAGATTGATTAATGATTAAAGCGAAGTCCCCCTTTACTTTAATAATAAAAGCTGTGAAGTAGCCCTTCACAGCTTTTTCTAACTAAATATATCAGCTTCTTTACTTTTGGAACGATTAATACTTGAAAAATCCACCTTTGAGAAAACGTAAGTTGATAATAGTAAAAATACAACTCCAAATATGATTACAATCACCATGCTGATAACCGGCGTAATTACAAAACTTCCTATTTTAAAAGCTAGCTGCTCAGTAATCAATTGATTCGTTGTTAAAGACGTCTTTTCCAGTATGATGGTTCTAAAAAACGCTGTTGTATATGTCATGGGATTGAGATAAGCAATATATTGCAATACCTTTGGTAACATTGAAAGTGGTATATAAGCGCCACAAAGAAATGTAAGGGGCATCGTAATTGCCGTGATTACAACTTGAAATGTTTGTGAATTCTTAACCAGAGTTGCTATAAACAATCCAAGCCCGGAAAATACAAGTCCAACCACAATCATAACAGCGATTACCTCAAATGGTGTTATCCATGATGTAAACTTAAGCCCTATAAAATAACCAATGAATAAAATAATAATACCCTGCAAAGTTGCTATTGTTGCTGCTGATAATAGCTGACCTGCAGCAATCTGGATTCGTTTAACTGGGCTTACAAGAACTTCCTTCATAAACCCCGAAACAATATCTTCAATTGTACTTGTGGCAACGGTAAGGGCAGTTTGGAAGACGGTGGTTATCACAATACCTGCCAACATATAGTTTACTGGATTTTCAATATTTTGATTTTTAAATACTGAACTAAATACAAATAAAAAGAAGAATGGCATGATAATCGTGAAAATAAGCTGAACACGATTCCTAGCAAAAATTTTAATGTTTCTAAACCATAAAGCTACTATAATATCCATAAATTCCTCACTTTCTTATATCTTTTCCCGTAATTTCTAAAAATACATCATTCAATGTGCCTTTTTTAATTTCCAAATCTGTTATCTCAGCTTTATGCTCACTTATTATCTCCATAAGTTTTGCTAAATCATTAACTTCAACTGAGTAATAACCTGTTTTTTTTCTATAAATAAACCCTGCCGCGTCTAGTAGTACCTCCAGACCTTGCTCGTCAAGGGTTGTAATATTAGCTTTATCCTTTGTATATTGCTGTTTCAAATGATAAGGAGTGTCTATTGCAACGATTTTACCGGCATCCATAATTGCAACTTTACTGCAAATCTCGGCCTCTTCCATATAATGTGTTGTTAGAAAAATGGTAATATTCTTCTCCTTTTGTAGCTTAACAATATATTCCCACATGTGAGCCCTTGTTTGAGGGTCAAGACCTGTGGTTGGCTCATCTAAGAACAATACTTTTGGGTAGTGCAGCAATGCTCTGGCTATTTCCACACGCCGTTTCATCCCACCGGACAGACTGCTTACCATTGATTTTTTCCAATCCAGTAAATCCACTAAATTTAAAACAAATTGGATACGCTCGTCAGCTTCACTTTTGGGAATACTATAAAAATGACAATGCATAATTAAATTTTCTAGAACAGTCATTTTATTATCTAATGTTGGTTCTTGAAAAACAACCCCAATAACACTTCTAACTGCATCCTTTTCTTTCGAAACGTCTTTTCCGTCAATGGTCAGGGTTCCTGAGGTCTTATCAAATATTGTACACAATGTATTTATAGTTGTGCTTTTACCTGCTCCATTTGGGCCTAAGAATGCAAAAATACTACCTTCTTCTACTTCAAATGAAACATTGTCCACTGCTGTAAATTTATCATATTTCTTTACAAAATCCCTAACTTCTATTATGTTTCTCATGGTATCACTCCTTTCAACTGTTTTCTAAATTTTCGTGACCACGTTATAGATCACCTAAGTGAAATTTGTTTCGCTTACGTGATCAGCTTTCCTATGTAAAATTATACCGATAATTTGCCTGAATACAACTTATTTAATAATTAGTATTCCCCTTACCCAATAGACTAGACGCTCTAACCTCGTATTATCGCTTGTTTTCATAGAATAACTTAATATTTAATTTTATGGTATACCAGCAAGCGAGCGACTTTAATTATTATGCTAGTTTGAAAATCTTAAAGGACTTTAAGTGTAAATGCTGTGTAATTTTGGAGTATAAAAAAACAGAATCATTTTTGATTCTGTTTTTTGTCTTTGATATTCATTATTTACTTTAACTGTTACTTTTTTCTTCTTGATAAAATCTTTCGCCAGTTTTACTATTGTAATAAACCCTGAGCCTTCTTCCATCACTTGGGTCTATAGTTATCTCCTGGGTTTTCTCAAATCCTTCAGGAACATCTAATCCATGATTCTTTCTATACCTCTTATCCCAAATTACAAAGGCTATTATAGCGAAAATAACTAAGCAAATCTGGACAAGAATATAGAAACTAACAAATTTCCCCATAGTCTTTAATCCTTATCAATTACTACTGCAGTACCATAGGCTAATACTTCACTCATGGTTTGTCCAATTTCGCTCGAATCAAATCTCATCATTACAATTGCATTTGCACCCATAGCAGCTGCATTTACGACCAAACGGTCGATTGCTTGTTTACGAGCATCTTCAAGCATAGATGTATATTCGTGGATTTCTCCACCGACTAAACTTCTTAAGCTAGCCATCAAGGTACCGCCAAGACCCCTGCTTCTTACGACTAATCCAAAAACTTGACCTTTTACTTCTTTTACATTGTATCCAGTAATGTTTTCAGTTGTAACTATTATCATTCTATTTACCTCCCTAAATAAAAATCTCTTATATTTATTATATGCAATATACTCGTAAAGATTAAATTATTTTATATTACATTGATTTAACGAAAGATAACATAAAAAGTTCATTTTTTTATTATTTGAAATTGACAAAACATACCCTTCAAATGTAATCTATAGTTAGGATATATTTGAAGGGAGGATTATTATGATATTTTCATTCAAAAAATCAACCATAAAATGTACTATTGCCGTTCTTGCCTTGACACTTATCGTAGGATGTTCAAAAAACACTCCACTCAAACAAGCGAACACTGGTAAGAATCAAACCAGCAATACTAATACCAGTCAACAGAGCAACGACACAAGTAATTCTACCTCGTCATCAGCACCTGTTGATGCTAACTTAATTGTGTACAAAAATACCGAATATGATTTTAATTTCTCATTACCCAACAGTTGGAAAGGTTATTCAATTATTACTGGCAAATGGAAGGGCTTAGATATAAAATCTGGTAATATTACTGAGACTGGTCTGATCTATTCTATCAGACATCCTAAATGGTCTTCTGTAAAACCACGACAAGATATACCCATTATGGTATTCACTATTCCTCAATGGGAATTAATTCAACAGGAAAAATTGTCTGTTAGTGCAGCACCTATCAGACCAAGTGAGCTTGGACGAAATAGCAACTATGTTTTTGCTCTTCCTGCACGTTACAATTTTGCATACCCACTGGGATATGAAGAAGTAGAACAGATTTTAAAAAGCAATCCTTTGAAGGCACACCCCTAATCCATCGATGGATCATTATAATATTGTTTATCCAAAGGGGTACTAGTGATATGTTGAGGATAGACGTTATTTAAATAGTAATGAAAAAATAAAGTACCCTATAAAGTAGATTTTATTTCTACATTATAGGGTACATCAACCACAACCTATATTAAATTATTTATTGCATATGCTATGCCAGACTCATCATTTGACCTCGTTATATACTTTGCATGTAATTTAAGTTCCTCTACGGAATTTCCCATTGCTATGGACATGCCAACACATTGAAGCATATCAATATCATTGTAATTATCCCCAAAAGCAATAACCTGATTTAGGTCTACATCTAACTTCTCTGATAAAATTTTTAGTGCCTTACCTTTAGATATATTTGAAGCCATTATATCCAGAAGTCCACTCATTGAACTCAATGCTGTAAGATTATCAAAACTTAAAAAATGTTTTTCTAATAATTTTACATGTTTTTGATCACTACATACTAATAAAATTTTTAAAGCATTTATGTCATTAATAGTTTCTATTATTTTATTATCTACATACTTAATAGGTACTTGTAAATTTTCAGGAAGCATCTTGTTAAGATTTTCAAATTTAGCGGCCCTAGGGTTATTTTCATTAGACAATACCACATCAGTAGTATATATTAGAAAATCTACATTATACTCAAAACAATAAGTTATTATTTCTTTTACGCTGACTTTATCCATCACCTTAGAATAAAGTATTTCTCCTGTTTCTATATCTCTAATTAAGCCACCATTACAAGATATAACATATCCTTTTAAATCTAATTGTTTTATAAAAGACTTTAACATTAGATCAACTCTTCCCGAAGCAATAATTACTTCTAATCCACTTTGTTGAAGTTTTTTTAAGGCTGTTTCATTTTCATTGGATATGACATCATCTGAATTTAACAATGTTCCATCCATATCACATACACACCATTTATATTTAAGCATTAATACCTTCTCCTTTTATATCTTCAATTATTACTTTACTTTAAATTTAATAATTTTAATTATATCATATACCTCATGAAAAATAATTGGTGCATACAGTTTATTTAACTATATACACCAATTATTCAATTATGCTATAAACGTATTTAGAATTAGTACACCAGCTAGTCCTATGAATGAAATAATCGTTACCATTACTGTCCACGTTTTTAGTGTTTTACCTATTGAAATGTTAAAATACTCTTTAAATATCCAGAAACCTGCATCGTTAACATGTGAGAATATTAAACTTCCTGCTCCTGTTGCAATAACCATAAGCTCTGGACTTACACCAGTAAGTCCTATAAGTGGTCCTGCAATACCTGCTGCTGTCATACCAGCTACAGTAGCAGAACCAAGAGCTACTCTCAAAACAGCTGCTATTAGCCAAGCTAGTAATAATGGTGAAAGATTAGTTCCCTGCATCATATGGGCAATATATTTATCTACCCCACTGTCTATAATTACCTGTTTAAATGCACCACCTCCACCAATAATTAATAATATCATTCCAATTGAAGATATTGAATCCGAAATAGACTTCATAACCTCTTGAATTTTCTTACCCCTATTGATTCCAAAAGTGAACATAGCAACAATTACAGAAATCAAAAGTGCTATTGCAGGGTCACCAAAGAAATTAACATAAGGAAGTAGAGATGATTTTGGTGCGAAAATTTCAACAATAGCTTGAATTGACATCAAAATCACCGGAATAGTTGCTGTAAATATACTAATACCAAACCCAGGCATTTCTTCTTCCGTAAAGTGTTTCGGATTAAAAAGTGCCTTTGGAATATCACAATTCAAATATTCTTTTTTAAAAAATTTAGTAAACACGGTTCCACCTAAGATAACAGCTGGAATTGCTATTGGTATGCCATACAAAAGTGTTTTTCCTAAACTTGCCTTGTATATACCAGCAATTGCTGTTGGACCAGGATGAGGAGGTAAAAATCCATGAGCTGTTATTAATGCTGCAACTAATGGAATACCTACATAAAGAATGGGTACCTCAGCTTCTACAGCAATAGTAAATACCAATGGTATTAATATTATAAAACCTGTTTCATAAAAAAGTGCCATTCCTACTATAAAACCTGTTGTAACCGCTGCTAACTGAATTCTTTTCTTTCCAAACACTCTTATTAGCGTTGTAGCTATTCTTTGAGCTCCTCCACAGTCTGCCATAAGCTTACCGAGCATCGCTCCGAAACCTAAAACTAATGCCAGATTTCCTAAGGTTCCACCTAGCCCAGCTTTAACAGATGCTATTGCTTTTACCGCAGGCATCCCTTCCATAATTGCCACTGTAATAGAAACCAAAACTAGTGAAATAAAACCGTTTACCTTAAAAATTACCATTAACACAAGTAATAATACTACACCTATACCAATTATTATTAGTGGCATATTTTAACCCCCTATATATTTACTTACATAAAATTGCTTTTGTTCATATCGTTATCGTTTTCAGAATTTATATGCCAGAGTCAATAAATTTTAAGGTATATGAAATGACACGTTTTAAATAACTTGCCATTCCATATTATTTTATTTAAATAGTTTCATATACTTACAAACTACTTCTTTGACATAAGTTATTTGCATCAAAGAAATTTGAGACAAGTGATATCTGGTTTCTTCATTTAATAATTCTTTCATTTTATCAACAGTATAGGATGATACTTCTGTATTAACATTTACTTTACAAATCCCATTTTGAATACAATTTCTTATTACATCTTCTGGTGTTCCTGAACCACCATGTAATGCAAGAGGTATGTCCACTTGTTGAGCTATTTTCTTTAAGATATCTAATCTTATATTTGGAACTCCCTTATACATCCCATGTACTGTACCAATTGATACAGCCAGTACATTAACCCCTGTTTTTTGCACAAAATCTTTAGCCTGAAGAGGATTTGTATAGACTTCTTCATCTATTAAGTTCCCTTCATAGGAATTTACTCCTGCTGCTAAAGAACCTAATTCAGCCTCTACAGATACATTACATGAATGAGCAACTTCAACTACTTTTAATGTGTTTGCAACATTTTGTACGTATGGTAGTGAGGAACCATCATACATCACCGAAGTAAAACCAGCCTTTATAGCTTTGTACACATTTCCTAAATTGCTACAGTGATCCAGATGCAAAACAACTGGAACTTCAATGTCTGTTGATAATGTTTTTACCAAACCATGTACTAATTCAAAATCCATATTTTTTAGATATTTTTCGCCAAATGCAAGAATTACAGGAGTATTCTGAAGCTTAGCGGAATCAAGTACTCCTTTTATAGTTTCATAACTATAAATATTAAATGAGCCTATAGCGTAATTTCTAAGCTTTGCATAATGGAGAATTTCATTCATATTAACCAGCATCTTATCCTCCTATTACCTATTCAATTTAAAATTTTATTTATTTAAAATTTCAGCTGCTTCCATTAAAGTAGTTTTAGTACCTACATTGCCTGGAAATATAACATATGATAATCCTGGGAATTTACTTTCACTTCCTGTAGTCCAAACAGGTATCCCTGGTCTGATCTGACCAATTACAGTTGCTCTTTGCACCTTAAGACCTTTTGTCCCTATGTCACTTGAGGTAATACCTCCTTTAGCGATAATATAATTGGGTCTTACTTTTAATCTTTGAACAATACTTGTTACAGCATCTGATATTTTAACTGAAAGTTTTAATTCTTCTTCTTTTTTATCTGGTCCTAAATCTATTCTTTTTCTACTAGTATAAACAGCTACACTTTTACCAGAACTTATAATTCTCTCACAATTTTCTATAACCCTATTCACTTCAGCTTCAAACTTTTGGGGTTCTAAAACCAAATGGCAATCAAGCTCAATAAATTCTATAAAACTGCACTTCTTTAATTCTTCTAACTGCTCAGTAGTTTTTTTAACATGAGAACCAACTATGATTAATCCTCCATTGTTAGTTTCCTCTTTAATAAGTTCTTCCCTAGTAAGTAAGCCCTTATCACTTACACCACCAATTACTTTAGTGAATGCAGCTGCAGTTCTGTACATAAAATTCTTTCCTGCTTTTAATGCTTTAATTAATGCAATAGAGAATATTTTTACGTCAACATAATCCACAGCATTTACAACTACTTTATTAAAATTATTAACTTCAAGTAATTGTTTTGTAATAGTTTCGATGTCAAGATTCCTAATGCTTTCAAGTGATATATATGTTATATTTTCAGCCTTAAATTGACCATTTGTTTTTTCTTCAACGTATTCACCTAAATGAGACTTTGTATAACCAAAAGTTCTATCTTTTGCAAATTCAGTTTCACCAGCTGGTATTAATTCTTCTCCATACTGAACATAGTGGATATTATCAATTGTAAACCTGCCACCTTCTTTAAAGAAGGGTAATAATACTTCACCATCGAATTTAAGGTTTGAATTTGATTCTATTACTTCTCTTAATACATTTGTTTCAAGAGGATAATGCCCTCTAAGCGTTGAATCTGATCTACTAATAATAAGGAATTCCTTATTATTTTTTTTCGCCACTTTAATAACATTCATAGCTATTTCTTTATGTGCTTTTTCTGTTTCACTTGCTGTAAATCCTCTAGAGTTTGTTAGCACAAAAAACATAGAGTTTTTTTCTGCAAAACCCTTTTCTATGCTATCTACTGACCAATCAGTGTAAACTGAAATATCATGGACAGTTTGTACACCTGTAGGGTCATCATCGAGCACTATTATTTTTTTATTAAGTTCAAGTAACTCTTTTTCATATAATTTGTTTACAACATTTATATCTACTTCTGGTATTTTAGCGAAAATCTCTTTTATTAATGTTTTTTTAATAGTCATTAAAATTACCCCTTTCTTACTTCAACCTTGGCAAGTTTTTCAAAATATTGTACTATACCGCCATGATCATCATTAACTTTTCCATCTGCCTTAAGCGCATGGAATATCTCCAAAAGGTGACTGGATAAAGGTAGTGGAACATCAAGTGCATGTGCAGTCTCCATAACATTTGTTATATCTTTAAGATTGATAGATATTTTACCACCAGCTACAAAATTTCTTTCGAGAATCAAAGGAACCTTTGCATCAAGTACAGCACTCCCTGCAAGGCCTCCTCTTATTGCCTGGTACATCTTTTCAATATCAATTCCAGCTTTTGTTGCGAGTACTAGTGCTTCTGACATTGCTGCAATATTTAAATTTACAATAATTTGATTTGCTAACTTTGCAGTTACTCCACACCCATTTCCTCCAACTAATATCACAGACGTTCCCATATTATAAAGTACATCTTTAACCTTTTCAAAAACCTCAGGCTTGCCTCCTACCATAATTGATAATTTACCATTTATAGCTCCAGGTTCTCCTCCACTTACAGGTGCATCTAACATTTCTAGACCCAATTTAGTTATTTCGCTTGCAATTTCCTTAGAAACCACTGGAGTAATTGAACTCATATCAATTATAACGGTTCCTTTTTTTGCACTTTTACTAATTCCATTTTCACCTAAAACTACCTCTCTTACATGTTGAGAATTTGGAAGCATCGTAAAAATAATATCACTATTTGCTGCTACTTCTTTAGGTGATTCGGCTGAAGTAGCCCCTAAACTAACAAGTTGTTTAACTGTTTCTTTATTGATATCATATACCGTTAGATTATGCCCAGCCTTGATTAGATTTAATGTCATAGGTTTTCCCATTATACCTAACCCTATAAAACCGATATTTTTTTTCATGTTTACTCCTCCATTTTTTTTGAAAATTATTTTATATATGTTTTGAAAGTTATTTAATTGTACTTTTAAAGTATTAAATGCTTATCTATAGCTAGATAGTTATTAAAATACAGTAAACATTTACACTTCATTTAGTGTTTTTACTACTGTCATAATTAAATAACAGTAGTTTTATTACTGTCTTAATAATATCAAAATATATAAACGTTGTCAATGACTATTTCTAATGTTTTATTATTAATTAATTTAATTGTTTTTTATACGATATATTGCTACAATTAATTTATTGAAAATGTTTATTTACAAACATTAGGAGGAAAATACAACTATGGAAGACAATCTTTTTGCTACCATAAGATCAAGATTCAATACGCTTTCTAAAAATCAGAAAAATATTGCTGATTTTATTCTTAACAATAAATCTGAAACAGTGAGACTTACTATTAATGAATTATCGCAAAAATGCAATGTCAGTGAACCTACAGTAATTCGGTTTATAAATAAATTGGATTACAGTTCTTATAGGACCTTTCGTCTAGATTTGGCTGGGGAATTATCAAAAGAAAAACATGCATCTTCCCCAAATGTCATTAAAATAGAGGATGGGTATCAAAACATTGAAGCTAATGATGACATTAAAGCAGTTAAACAAAAAGTAGTATATTCTGTAGGCTGTGCAGTAAATGATCTGAACAACATAATAAATACCGATGATTTGCAGAGAGCTGTAAATCTTATTTACGAATCCAACAGTATACTATTCTTTGGCTCAGGGGGTTCGAGTGTAATTGCCATGGATGCATATCATAAATATATGAGAATTGGTAAAAATGTATCTTATGACGTTAATCCACATTTTACATTAATAAAGATTTGTCATCTTAAACCGAATGACGTTGTAGTTCTCATCTCACATACAGGGGAGAGCCAAGAAGTACTTGACTGTGCTGAAAGTGCAAAAGAAAAAGGCTGCAAGATTATAGGTATCACAAGTTATTTAAATTCTGATCTCGCAAAGATTTCGGATGTTGCATTGTTTAGTTCAACATACGATTTAGAATACTATACAGATGCTATGGTATCACGACTAATTCAACTTGTTATTTTAGATATGATTTATATTTCAGTAAGTCTAAAAATGGGTGAAGAAAGTAAAAGGATGATTGAAAAATCAAGAAAAGCAATTTCTAGTGTGAAAAAGAAAATTCTTAAATAAGAATACTATATTGACTTCATTTTTAATTACTCACGTAGTAAAAGAGGTTCCACTAAGTTAATCCTTAGTGGAACCTCTTTGTTACTTGCTTAAACTTGCTCCCTTTACAAAAAAACGCTCTATGTTCTTTTCAACTGATGGATCAGTAATTAATGGCGGTGCATGGTGTGGTTTCGTACGCGCATCAATAATCATATTATCACAGGCCCAGTGCTTGTTTTCATAATAGCTATTAACGCCATATATATCATGAGACGGATTACTTCGCGTAAATGTTGCCCATAAAAAATTCTGTAGCGAATGGCTCATAAATAAACTGTCATCGCATAGGATAATCATTGGACAAGTTGGCATCACACCTCTAGCCTTAATATCAAGGCATAACTCGTCTAATTGCTTTTGAGCCTTTTGATAACTTAAAAATGCTGGTCCTTCAATTGCAATGATTCCTGGCATTACTAAACTAGGATTCGTAAAATTTCGTAAATCTTTTAACTGTTCTGGCACGCCACTACACAATTCTCTTTTTTGATCTCCATAAGCGGCAAATATCACTTTGCTGCCTGTATTTAAACCAGTTCCCGAATAATCAAGTGTATCGATTGTTGTATTCGTTTGGAAATGGATATCACGATGAAGATCCAATCGCTTAAGGATATATGTTAAAAATTCTATCTCTTTCCCAGTGTCTAAAGGCTTATTCTCTTCCGCAGTAATAAATAAATATTTAGCTAGACTAACCTGTCCTGTTCCCAAAATTCGATTCGCAATGGTGAGAATTTCAGCTGGTTGTTTGACTTTTTGGTATGGTGTGTATCGTTCACTTCCAATGGCAAATAGCAATGGGTGAACTCCAGCTTCATCTATAGCATGGACCTCTTTTACACCAGGAATTTCATATCTTACCGCATTACCTGTTAACTCATGGATTAGATCACCAAAAGAAGTATCCTCTTGAGGAGGACGGCCAACAACTGTAAAGGGCCAGATCCCATTGGACTTAGCATATACTTTATGCACCCTCATTACTGGGAAATCATGAATAAGGCTATAATATCCAATGTGATCACCAAAAGGGCCCTCCGGTTTCGTTTCACCTGGATGAATTTCACCTGTAATGACAAAATCAGCATCAAGACTAATGCAATAACCATCAACATAAGAGTAACGAAAATTACGTCCAGCAAGCAAACCGGCAAAGGTCATTTCACTTAAACCCTCAGGTAATGGCATGATTGCAGCTAGCGTATGAGCGGGAGGGCCTCCAATAAATATGCTCACTTTAAGCGGAATACCAAGTCTGTTCGCTTTCTCTTGATGAACTCCGATTCCGCGCTGAATTTGATAGTGCAAACCAACTTCTTCATTCATTTTATAATCGTTGCCACTAAGCTGAACACGGTACATTCCTAAATTACTATTCATAATGCCAGGTTTTTCTGGATCTTCTGTATAAACTTGAGGCAAAGTTACAAACGCTCCTCCATCATTGGGCCAATGGTGAATAAGTGGAATATCAGAGATTTGTATTTCCTTGAACCCAGCCAATTTATTACTCGCTTTTTTTAAAGGTAGTGCCTTTGAAGCTGCCCATCCTGTACTGACGTGTTTAAATGGATTTTTAAGTATGCTCATCGGATTATTGCGTACCGCAATCACTTCCTTAGTTGACTCAAAAGTATTTCTAAAAATAAACTTACTTCTCTCGATAGTACCGAATAAATTTGATACTGCTCGAAATTTAGACCCTTTAACATTTTCAAACAAGAGTGCAGGTCCCCTAGCTACGTTAACTCTCATATGTATTGCTGCCATCTCAAGGTTTGGGTCGACTTCTTCATGTATCCTAACTAATTGACCAACTTTTTCTAAGTCAATAATACATTCTTCTAATGTTCGATACATTCTTTCAATCCCCATTTCTTTATCTAAATTCATCCCTATATTATATTTTAAATCTTGAAGTTATATCTCTTAATTTTTGTGCACTAATTTTGTTACCAACGGTAGTATTGTTTATTTCTTCCATCTTTTTTACAATATCAATGCTTTTATCCGAAATACTAAATATACCTTGTGCGCCCTCATTAACGGTCCCTGCTACTTGATTTATTGCAACCGCAATCCCATTTATTGATGTATTTAGATGTTGCGCTGTCTCATCAAATTCCTTCATAAATTTATTGAAATTTTCTGCATCATCTATATATTCTTTACCTGTACCCATAATAATTTCATAATTTAGAGAAACTTCTTCATCCATGAAATCCAACATTTTAATAGCACTACTAGATAGATTTTTTACAGAATCATTTACAACTTTAACTACATTTTGGATGCTAGCCGCTGTTGCTCCAGATTGCTCTGCTAGATTTCTAACCTCATCTGCCACTACTGCAAAACCTTTTCCTGCTTCTCCTGCCCTTGCAGCTTCAATTGCAGCATTTAATGCCAACAAATTTGTTTGGCTAGTTATATGCAATATTGAAGTTGCGAGTCCATGTATTTCCTCAACTGATTTTGACCCCTCTATTGCACTTTCTAACTGATTCTTTATTTTGCTATAAATTTTATCAGTTTCCTCTTTAGACCCAGTAGTACCCATAGTAATTCCCGTTGCCTTTTGAACAATATTTTGAGCTATACTTGTTCCTTCTATAGCCTTCTTTGCTATTACATTTACCATATTTTTCATTTCACCTGAAGATGCAGAAATTTCTTGAGCAGTCGCAGCTGTCTCTTCCATTCCAGCTGATAACGTTTCGGTTTCACTGGAACTTTCTTCTGCCTTTATTTTCAATATACTCGTAAGTTCTTCAACAGTATGTTCGTTATCACTTATATTTTCTGAGGCTTCAATTAAGTCCTTTACAACATCTTTTAATGTTTTTCTCATATTAACTATAGTCCTAGCAATAGTCCCAAATTCATCCTTAATTTTAATCAGATCTTCTATAGCCTCGTCATCACTTAAATCCAACTTAGAAGTTTTTTCAATTAATAATGTTACCTTTGATAAAGGTTTTATTATTGCCCTTGATAAAACTATACCAACTAATATGGAAATTATAATTACAATTATTGATATTGTATAAATCCCGCCCGACAACTCATTAACTGCTTGTCTCATATTTTCTTGAGCAGATATCATTTGCGCTGATTTTATATAAGTAAAAACACAAATTGCACTCATGGATATAAGTACTAATAATCCATTAAGTAAAGGTATTTTTTTCCTGATAGATATACCACTTTTATTACTTTCGCTTTCATGCTCCTTTGTAGAATCCAAATGTTTAAAGCTCATTTTGTCCCTCCTCATTTATGTTAAAGTAAATTATAAAAATATTTCTGTATATATTTATCGAGTATTGAGGAGTACTACTTGAGTCTTTAAACCTAATTTGCTGATATATAACTTAAACCGACTCTTCTAGTTTTTCATATTCAAGTTTTCTAATAGGTTCAAAAACTGTTGCATACATTTCCTTTAAGATAAAATAATTATTGGCTTTGCCACCATACTGAACCATAATAGATTTGTAGTCGTCAATGATCAAACTATCTTTACCTTTTTCTTTTTCAATCTCTAGTAGCTTATAAAGCATCCCACTTTGTAGTAGACTCTGTGCAGTAATATATGGTCTATTTATTTCTTCAAGCATTACTATTTTCTTTATCCTAGCATTGATTGTCTGCCAGTTTGCAGGGGGAACTTCCATTATATAAGTCATAACTTTTAACACAGGTATTACGAGATTTTTTAGGTTTCTGTCTGATAAGATAAGGAGACCATATAGGCAATTCATAATGTGTACTTGTCATATCAGAAGCGCCTATTTTTTGTGTCTTCTCATAGTAAATTTGATTTCTGGCTTGTTCCATAAGTTTTAATGTATTATCATGTACTTTTGTTTCCCTCGGGTTATCTCCTCTTATGGTAACTATTCCATTGTTAGTATAGTCTGTTACTACAAGATTAGTAATTTCACAGTTATTTACACCTTTTATTCCTTCATAAAGCAATGCGAAGATAACTGAATCCTGTGCGTTTACAACTTTTCCCATTAGCATTGATAATTCATCAAAACCTATAAATTTCTCTACACTTTCAACTTTATATAAATATTTTTCTAAGTCTATTTTGTCAAATTTAGTAGTAATTATGAACTTTCCTTTTAGATGACCTTGTCGTTGTCTCCATAATTCATATGTTTTTAATACATTAAGAGATGCTTTCAAGCTTTTAACTGTAGTAGAATTAAATTCCCACAACAAATCTTCAAATTCATCTGGCTGGAAAAATACTAAATCCTTACCATACCGATTTTCTATATTTGCACATATTCTTAATGTCTTCTCGTACTCTATTAAAGTCTTTTTGGTTTTTTCTTTGCACCAATCGATGAGAAATTCTATCTTTGTTTCTCTATTATAAAGTTTTTTTCCTTCATCTATAAAATAATTATCCAATGTTTATCTCTCCTTATTATTTATAAAATAATATGATTCTCTTCTTTCGTATGGAAAATGGAACCATCTAATATTCTTGTTTTATAATAACTTAATTAAGTTACAAATTCAAGCATTCACCTACATGAAAAGTTAGAAAACTTGTAATTATGTAATCTACAAAAAGGCACATAGTATAAACGCTTGTTAAATCCTTTTAGTTTCAATAAAAACGGCAATGGTATAAATTACATATACCATTGCCGCTTTCCATGTATCTTATGCTCCTACGCTCCTACTGATTAACTATTCGTTTTAGATAAATTTCTTCAACTATTGTTTTTTCAAATAAATCATTTACCCTTTCTCCTGTTACAAATCCGGTCTCTTTTTCTAATGCATTTGCTGTACCACATGCAGCTGCAAACTTTAATGTATCTTCAATTTTATATCCTCTTTGAACTGCTATAGCAACTCCCGCCACATATGAATCTCCTGACCCTACCGGGTTTACGGCTTCTATTTTAGGCACTTTAACTTTATAAAACTTACCTTCATATCCCGCTATAGATCCCTCTGCTCCTAAAGATATTGCTACAAACACTATCCCCTTGGATTGAAATTCTTTAATCTCTTTTATAGCATCTTCTATACTAGTAACCTTTCTTCCTGTTAAGGCTTCTACTTCATCTCTATTAGGTTTAATAAAATACGGTTTTCCTTTAATACCTTCTTTTAAAAGTTCTCCACTAGTATCTAATAAAAATTTTTTTCCATTAGAGTTAGCTATCTCTATTAATTTTCTATAAAAATTAATAGGTACATTTTTAGGAGCACTTCCAGAAGCTACAATAATTATAGCTTTCCCTATTAAATCTATGTATTTTTCTAAAAAATGTTGTTGCTCAACTTCACTAACTTCTGGACCTGACTCAAGTATTTCTGTTTGCATAAGATCATCTGTAATTAATGCAAGGCAAGATCTAGTTTCTCCACTAATCTTAACAAAATCTTGCTTTATTCCATATTTTTTAACACTTTCTTCTATAAACTCACCAGATTTCCCTCCAAGGAAACCTGTAACTATACAATTTTCTTTTAATATAGTCGCTACATTTGCTACATGAAGTCCTTTTCCTCCTGGTGTATTTTCCACATGCCTTGCTCTCATTACTTGTCCCTTTTGTATATCTTCAATTTCATATCTCTTATCTACAGAGGCGTTAAGGTTTATAACTAATATCATCCTATTTCCCCCAATAATTTGCAATGTTTTTTAATGATTTACAATACTTTATACTAATATTTTTAATATTTATTTGCACTTCCACATACTTCAATTTTATGTTTAACTATTTCTTTCATAGCCTCTTTACCTGGAGCCATGTATTTTCTTGGATCATTTGCATCTGGATGTGTTATGAAATATTTTTTTACTGCTTTTGCAAACGGAATCTTTAAATCAGTAGCAATATTTACTTTGCATATTCCATAAGAAATAGCTTTTTTAACTAATTCATCAGGTACATCTGATGCTCCGTGTAATACTAATGGCACACTAACTTTTTTTCTAATTTCTGCTAATCTGTCAAAATCAAGTTTCGCTTCACCTTTATATAATCCATGAGCTGTTCCTATTGCAACTGCTAATGAATCTACTCCTGTTCTTTTTACAAATTCTACGGCATCATCTGGGTTTGTATACATTGAATCTTTTTCATCTACAACTAAGTCATCTTCTTTTCCACCCAATTTACCAAGCTCTGCTTCAACGGTTGTATCAAATTTATGCGCATATTCTACTACATCTCTAACAATTTGTATATTCTTTTCAAAAGCTTCTTTAGATGCATCAATCATACATGACCTAAATCCAATATCTATGTCCCTCTTAATCACAGGTACATCTTCAAAATGATCTAAATGAATAGCTATTGGAATATTATATTTTCCTGCTGCAACTTCTGCCATTGCTTTTATATAATCAGGACCTGCATAATCTGATATTGTTGATGGTGTTCCTGCTATAATTACAGGAGATCTCATTTCAAACGCTGTTTCTACTACCACTTGTAATGTCTCTAAATTATGGATATTAAATGCAGGCACTGCATATCCATCTTTTTGTGCTTTCATTAGCATTTCTCTTGTTGATAATATCATTTTTATTCCTCCTATAAATATTGGATAGTGCTATCAAAATAATTTGCTAAATTTCAAACAATACTTTTGTAGCACAAGCTTCTTTGTCTCTCATTGTTTGAAATGGAACTAATCCATCTTCTAATTTATAAATATTTGTGATCATCGATTTTAGATCTATCTTCTTTTCTTTTATAAATTCAACTGCAGTAGTCCATTCATATCCTGGATAAGGTGCACTATAAGACATCCATGATCCAGTAACATTTAACTCGCCTCTTAATATTTTCTCAAAAACTTCTGGTTTAAGTGTTAAATCTTTAGTTGCAGTTCCTATATAAACCACCGAACCGCATTTTTTCACAATTTCTAAACATTGCGCTTGCGCTATAGGTGATCCTGAATTTTCAATAACTACTTCTGGTCTTCCGTGCTCCGATAAATATTCAACTAAATCCACATTCATTGAATTAATGACATCATCAGCACCTAATTTCTTTGCTAATTCTAATTTTTTATCAACGATATCTACCATGTAAACTTTACCTGCTCCTACAGCTTTTAAACATTGAAGTGCTAAAAGTCCTATTGTTCCTGCTCCAAATACTAAAGCTGTTACTCCCGCTTTAACATTAACTCTTTGAATACCATGCAAAGCTACTGTCAAAGGTTCTATCATTGCTCCTTCTTTATAGTCAACTTCGTCTGGTAATTTAACTATATTTTCAGCTTTCACAGCTATATATTCTGCCATAGCTCCATATTGCCTTGAACCAATAAATCCATAATTATCACACATTGCTGGTTTACCTTGAAGGCAAGCTTCACATTTTCCACATGGCAATAATGCTCCTGCAGTTACTCTATCTCCAACTGCAACGTCTTTTACCTTTGCTCCTATTTCTACTACCTGTCCTGAGAATTCATGCCCTACTATCATAGGAAATGAATGCACTCCACCATCTAGTGCTCTTGGAAGATCCGATCCACAAATACCACAGTATTTAACATTTACTAATACTTCATTATCTTTATATTTAGGTATTTCTAGTTCTTGTAATTCAACCTTTGATACATCTGTAATAACTAATGCTTTCATTCTCATACCTCACTTTTATAAATGGATATTGGTACATAACACCTGTTAAATTACCAACATCCTAATTTAATTGGAAATATCTAATTAAAATTAGATATTTTACATCTCTTCAACATGATTAATAACCTTATTTTCAACCTTATTTTTTGAATATTTAATTGTACATATAACACATGCTAAGTAAATTCCACCTATAACAATTAATCCTGGAAGATTATCCATCTTAAATATTTGAAGTAAAATATAAGTAATTGGTGATCCACCTTGGTCTAATGACGCTACTTGTTTTACTCCAACTCCAAGGGTACCTGCATTTTTAGCAAGCATTGTCTGTAGTGGTATTGTTTGAGTCGAAATCCATAATGTTATGGACATTATTACAGTTCCAGATATAATAGTTCTAAACAGATTACCTTTATGGATACCAACTGCCATAGCAACAAAGAAACCAATGGTAGCTAAATCTCCGAAAGGAAGAACCTTGTTTCCTGGTACAATGGCAGCTATAATTAAAGTTAATGGAACAAATATTAAGCTTGCTGCTACAACTTGAGAATCCCCAAGAAGTACCGCTGGATCTAATCCTATATAGAATTTTTTACCATTAAATTTCTTTCCAAGTAGTACTCTAGCCGATTCTGAAACTGGCATTAATCCTTCCATTATACATTTAACTACCTTTGGCATAAGTACCATAACTGCTGCCATTTGCATCCCTAATTGAAGAATATTTTTTACATTATATCCAGCCATAAATCCTATGAAAGCACCTAAAATACCTCCAACAACCATTGGTTCACCAAGAACTCCAAACTTTTCTTCTATTGTTTCAGATGTAAAATTGATATCCTTGATAACAGGAATTCTATCTAATAGCCATTCAATTGGTACTGCAATAGGTCCTAAATATGCAGATGTACCATGAGGCACTGTTATTCCATCTAATTCATAGTAGTCCTCTATTACTGGAGCAAACCAATCTCCTAATTTATATACAAATGCTGCATGAATTGCTACCCCAACAAGTCCTATTACAATGCTACCTGTTGCAATTTGAAGTAATGCTCCCGTAAAAGCCATATGCCAAATATTCCAAATATCAACGTTTACAACCTTTGTTAACCCAAATATGAGCATAGCTATATTAACAGCTATTGCAACTGGTATAGCCAAACTACCAATTTGAGAAGCCCAAGTCATTGGTGATGATCCTGGCCAACCAACATCAATTACTGTTAAACTAATTCCAAACCTCTCAGCCATTAATTTAGCTGCTGGTGCAAGATTATTTAACATAAGCCCAATTACAAGTCCAATTCCTATAAATCCAATACCTATGAGAATACCTGATCTTATTGCTTTACCTGGCTTTTGTCCAAGTAAAAGAGCAAATATTGTAATTACTATTGGTAACATTACTGATGGTCCTAAATCTACAATATACTTTATAACTCCCATTATTAGTTCCCCCTTAATAATTTTAATTATTTGAAATGCCTTAGTATCTTTATAATATTAATTATTTTAAATGCCTTAATATTTTGCTTTCAGCCTCAGGAATATTTATTCCTGATATAAATGCCATTCCATTTTCAAGTGGAACACCATAATCCTTTTTTACTCTTGCAGTTGTAACTATTAAATCTACATTTTCACAATTAATACCTATTTCAGATACTCTTAGTTGTATAATTTCCACATCTATTCCTTCTCTTTTGCAAAGGTCAATGATTTTATGTGCTGCTACTGTTGATGTTGCTACCGCTCCCCCGCAAGCTACAATTATTCTTTTTTTCATGATTTACATCTCCTCTATGTTTAATTGTTTTTCTAATATTTTAAGTACTTCAGCGCCACTCTTAGAGTTTTTAATGCTCATAAGAATTTCTTGCTTCTGAAAAATTCCCATTATTTTTTGAAGAAGTAAAAGGTGATTTTGTGAGTCACTAACTGAAAGCATAAACACAATGTCTACATCAACTGTCCCCTCATCACAGCCCATTAATTCAAATGGGATACTTTTGTCTAAAACGCCAACACTTATTGCTGTTTTATTTACATACTTTGCATCTGTATGTGGAATGGCAACCCCTATATCTCCTACCAAGATTCCTGTTGGATATTCTTCCTCTCTTTCATTTAAAGCATCAATATATTCTGGTTTTGCATATCCTTTTTCTATTAATAGCCCACCCATTTGTTTAAATATATCCTGTTTACTATTTGCTATTAAAGGAATCTTCATTAACTCTTCTTGTAACTTAAATGCTATTTTTTCTTCTATCATTATCTAAAACCTCCATAATTACTGACTTTTCATCATTACAGTTTTTTATCTTTTCTATTAGGTCAGTATCTTTTATCAAACTATATACCTCTAAAAACATCTCCTTGTGTTCTGACTTAAGAGCTAAAATAAACATTACTTCCACCTCATCGTCATCCCAACCAATTGGATTTTTAAATATTGCTATTCCAATACCTGGTTTTATTATATTTTCAACTACAGACACATGAGGAATAGATACTTTGTTGCCGATGTAAGAACTTCCCCACTCTTCCCTATCAATTACATCTTGATAAAACCCATCACTTACATACCCCTGTGCTACCATTACCTTTACCATAGCTCTTATTGCTTCTTCTTTAGAATCTGAATAATCAAATATTCTCACAGTTTGAGAATCAAACAGATCACAAATCGTCAAATTATAGTTACTGCTTGTTATAACTCCATTTTTAATATCAATTATATTTAAAAGTTTATCTAATTTTTCTCCATATAATATATTTTCAAAAGATATAAATGGAATATCAATATGTCTTGGATCTACAGTGCCAACAATAGCAACAATATCCTTATCCTTTTTAAGTTTTTCTATTTCTCTTAAAATATCTTTTTCCCCAATGAACCCTAAAGGTACTATATCTAAGTTCATTGTTATCAATTTTTCATCTAAGATCTTTTTAATTTTTATAGCAGATCCTTTACCTGTAATGCAGGTCGTAACTATTGTCTTTCTTTTAACTAAATTGTTAGACTTATTTAAAATTTTTACACCTCTTGGTAATAAATTTTCCAGGTCAAGTACTGAGTTATAAATCATATCCAAAGTGACCTTTTCTTGAACCGACTTTCTTAAAACTTCTATTACCATAAGAGTATCTACTCTAGCTATTGTTCTAGTTGGAATTCCAAGGTCTGCAGTTATTAAATCACCGAAAGTTGTAAGTGAACCCATGTCAACTAAAATCATAATTCCTCTTCCCTCATCTACCTGCTTTGCAATCTCTTTTACTCGCAAGTATACTTCTTCTGGTTTTTCACTTAATGTCATGGTAATTGCTGTGCCATAATCAATTCCAACAAGGCATTGTGCTACATCAAGTATTGCTTTTGATACTTGTCCATGGCTAATTACAATAACCCCAACTCTATTACTATTTTTACTTTGACAATTAGATTGAAGTCTGTTCAAATACAATGCTATAAACCCTGCCTCATCCTTTGGAAATGCCAAGCCTAATTTTATTTTCAAAAGATCTGTTATTTTAAGAGCTATATTATATTCCTTTTTATAATTTTTTTGTATATATTCCAATTTTGGATTTAATATTTCTTTTCCCATTCTGATACGTTCAATAGCAGTACTTAAATGAAGACATAACACATTAAAAATATTGAAATCATTGTTTCCAATCTCTGATAAAAGTATGCTTTTTATATCATCTACAAATCCAATTACCTCTTCACCTACAATGTCTTGTAGTAATTTTTTTGATATACCATAATATTTATTTTCTACATCAAAACTGTACGTGATAACCTTTTCTTCGAGCTCCCTAGATAGTAATTGTTTTCTTTCTTCTAATGAGAACTTTTCATTTTTTAATTCATCCATTCTTTTTTCAATAAACTGATATATATTATCTTTAAATACATCTGCTTCTACAGCTTCTACACCGTCATCACTATTAGGAATAATGTTCAAATCTTGTATGTTAATATACTTTAAATCTTTTCCTGAAATTACAAGTATGTGTTTTTTTAAATGTTTCGGTAAATCATTGTTTATTATTCTTATTTTTGATGAATTCATAGAAATAGAATCCATAAAAGCTCTTGCACAGGTTACTTGTATGTCAGACTTTAGTTGCCCGACATTCCCTGGACACTTATAAGTAAGAAAACATTTCAAGATTTCACTAGGAATATATAGTTGATTACTTATTCTTAATGCTTCCATTGTGAAAAATTTCTTAATTAATTGCATCCTCTCTATAACTGGCCTTTCCTCTAAAGATGGTACCTCAATTAACACAGGAATTCTTCTTCTAAATGTGCTTAATAAATTAGATTCTATATTTTCAGTGGTAGCTCCAATTATCATTACATTCACTTTTCTTGGTTTAATTGTTTCTCCCAATCTATTAAATTCGCCTTTATCGATAATCCTAAATAATAATTCTTGACCCTTTGGTGGAAGTCTATGTATCTCATCAAGAAATAAAATACCACCATCAGCTCTTTCAACCACACCCTCTTTGTTTGAATCGGCCCCTGTAAAACTTCCTTTTGAATGTCCAAATAAATACGATACTAGTAACTGAGGATTATCTGCATAATCCGAACAATTAAAAACAACTAAAGGTATTCTAGCATTTCTTACTGTTTTGGCAAAAGAATGTATATGCTCAACAAGTTGACTTTTACCAACTCCTGTACTTCCTGATATAAGAGTATGCAATCCATTAGGTGGGTATAAAACAGCTGCTTTTGCAAGCTTTACTACATTACTCAAACTTCCATTAACGCCAATAAGACCATAAAATTCTTTTTCAAACACTTTACTTTTCTTCTTTTTAACATTGCATGCAGGACTCTCTTTAAGTAGTTGCCCATTGTTTTTAAGTATTTCAACATGTTCTTTATATTTATTAAGTCCAAAGGTAGATATGTTAAATCCTATTTTATTCAGTTCAATAGTTAGCTTTCTAACAGATATATTTTTATCTCTCAAAACTATCTCATCTATCACTTTTAATAGAACTTTTTCCCTCCTTTCTAAATAACTTGGAATACTAGCTTCTAACCTTAACTGGTTTGCAAATTCTCTTGTAATACTTAATTCCTTTGCTATATCTTCGTCAGTCATGGGTTTTTTATTATTTTCTTTTGCAATTAATGAAATAAGTTTTTCTATCACTTTAATCACTCCTATTATATTATTAGCAATTGTCATGCCAACCTATATTTTCCTATGTAAATTATTCTAAGGCCCCTAATTTCATACCTTTTCACCTTACCACCCTTAATATATCACAGAACATGTCACAATATATATTTCCCGAAATAAAATATATAAAGTTCTTACTGCTATTATTTGTTACATATATTTATTCATATTATTGTTATGTTACTGCTATTTTATATAGCAAACATAATTAGGTTTTGAAACATCTGTATTAATGGGCGATAAAATAGGACTGAAATATTCTTTCAGTCCTTTTCAAAGTGCCTATTCTATAAATGCTCATTTATCAAGGATAGCATATCTATATTTTCTCAATATTCATTCCACCATTTATAATTTCTGAAGTCATATTGCTTATACTATCAATTAGAAACATACGAAACATCATGGTCCCGCCTTCAAATTTTTTCATTTTTTTAAAAGCTATATCTCCACTCACACCCATTGCTGTTACAGCAGCCGCCGTAGCTTCTAAGATATTATCTGGATTGGCTCCACAAAAGGCCCCTATTAGTGCTGTGGACATACAACCTGTTCCAGTTACTTTTCCCATAATAGGATGACCATTACGAATTACATATGCTTTTTCTTTGTCTGCTACAATATCTATGGAACCAGAAATTGCAATAACACTTCCCAGTGCTTCACTTAATCTCTTTGCCATTGTTATTGTTTCTTTAAGATTATCTTCTGTAACCATATCTGTCTCATCGGCATCCACTCCTTTTGTCATGCCTTTTCCATTTGCTACTGCTTTGATTTCCGATATATTCCCTCTGATAACAGAAAACTGTATCTTTTGAGATAGCTTCGCGAATGTTTCATCCCGTAGCTTTGAAGCTCCTATTCCTACCGGATCTATGACTACCGGATGCTTCAATGCATTGCTCTTTTTTCCTGCTAAAATCATTGAAGTCACTTCATGTACATTTCCCATATTAAGTACAAGGCTCTGGCTTTTTTCGGTAATCTCTTCCACTTCGCCCTGGTGGTGTGCCATGGTAGGAGAGCCTCCACCGGCAAGTATAATATTTGCACAGTCGTTTACGGTAACAAAGTTGGTTATACAATGAACAATTGGCTTATCCCTTAACATATTTTTATATACTAATTCAAACATATACATTCTCCTCCTATTCTTATATTTCTATAATTTAGTTATCCTCACTATTTATTAATTCTAAATGATGTTTTTTTGTTTTCTTTTCAATGGTCCATACACCCTTAGGATTATAACTTATTTTAACGTAAGACATAACACTTGGGGCTCCCTGCTCTATACAAATAATCTGACACCTTTTTACAATATCCATCAGTTCATCATAATCGCCTTCAATAGTGGTCTCAAAAGGACCAACATACATGTTTAATCCTGTACTCCTAATATAAGCAATGACCTCATCAACAATACGAATGGTTTCTTCTCCTTCAACTTTTGGTAATACCTGGATTGCTACACTTGCGTTCATATTAAATTCCTCCTAATTTTCATTTATAAATAAAAAAAAAGCATAAAAAGTAATGCACCCGTGGTGGTGCACCCCTTTTTATGCTTTTCCAAATTAACATAAAAGATATGTATTGCTTACATATTAAGTTTTCTGCAAATTATATCGAATTTTGTACAAGTATAGCACTGATTTATTTTTAAAGCAATTCTACTCATTTAATTAGTTGATATGGATTTTATTGAGGCTGCATTTCTTAATACTTTTATTGAGTTAAAGTACGCTGTATGGGAGCACAATCAAAAAAAGCATTCCATTAAATTTTAATGAAATGCTTTTACATCCCTTCTACTACGATGATGCAGTGAACAATTTATATTTATTGATTATACTCTATACTTTTCATAATAATTAAAGCCGTGTCTTCTATAGCTCTTTTAGTAACATCAATTTTTAAACATCTTGTTCTTTTCATTATTTTTTCCGCATAATCTAACTCCTCTAATATTCTAGAGTCATTTGCATATTGAAAATTAGAATTAAGTCCGCTGAATTTACCCATTCTATTTTTTCTTATTTCAATCAGCTCAAAAGGATTTATTGTAAGACCTATAATTTTCTTTCCATGAATGTTATATAGTTCTTCTGGAACAGGAACTTCAGGCACTAAAGGTATATTTATTGCTTTAATGCCTTTATTAGCTAGATACATACACAATGGAGTTTTTGAAGTTCTTGAAACACCTATAATCACTACGTCTGCATCTTTCAATCCATTGTAATCCCTACTATCATCATATTGCAATACAAATTCCATAGCTTCAATTCTTTTATAATACTCCTCATCCACGTTCCATATTCACCCCCGGAATATATACTGACTGTTTATCTAATAACTTAGACGCTAGCCCCATCAATTGTCCTAAAACAGTTGATAAAAACATTCCGTTTTCTAATAGGCTTACTTTAATTATCCTTACAAAAGGTACATATTACTATTTAAAATACTTTTTCTATGTAACTCAGTATTCCCTCGGCAGTAGTCATTGTTAATATAGTATCTGCAATGTTCTTCATATCACTATACCTTAATGAGTCAATGAGTTTTCTTGCTGGTAAAATAGATATTGGACTCATACTAAATTCATCTAAACCCATTCCTAGTAGAATAGGGATAATTTTTTTATCTCCTGCCATTTCTCCACACATTCCAACCCAAATACCTTCTTCGTGTCCATTATCAATAACCATTTTAATAAGTCTTAAAACAGCTGGGTTAAATGGGCTATAAAGGTGATGAATTTTTTCATTCATTCTATCCACTGCACAAGTGTATTGAATTAAATCATTTGTGCCTATGCTAAGGAAATCTACATGTTTAGCCAATATATCACTTATGATTGCTGCTGAAGGCACTTCTATCATCATGCCTACTTCTATGTTAGAAGCATAGGAAACTTTACTTGTGTCCAGTTCTTCTTTTACTTCATTTAACATATCTTTTGCCATAAGAAGCTCTTCTAAGCTAGAAATCATTGGAAACATAATCTTAAGATTCCCGTATACACTTGCTCTTAGTAGCGCTCTTAATTGGGTCTTAAACAAATCTGTTTCTTTTAAACAAATTCTAATTGCTCTATAACCTAAGAATGGATTCATCTCTTTGTCAATGTTTAAATAACTAAGTTCTTTGTCTCCACCTATATCTAAAGTTCTTATAACAACTGGCTTTGGGCTTAGAGATTCCAATACAGTTTTATAGGATTGAAATTGTTCTTCTTCTGTTGGTAAACAATCTCTATTCATAAATATAAACTCAGTTCTAAACAACCCTACACCCTCTGCTCCATTGTTTATAAGTCCAGCAACATCTTCTGGTGTTCCAATGTTTCCAGCTAATTCTACCTTTTTTCCATCAAAGGTTATACTTTCTTTATCTTTAAATAATTGTAGCTTCTGTTTTATATTTTCACACTTTTCTTTAAGCTTATTGTAATAAGAAATATCCTCTGCATTTGGATTTATTAAAACTTTACCGCTATCACCATCAATAATAACATAATCACCCTGCTTAACAGTTGTTGTGATATTTTCTAGTCCAACAACTGCTGGTATTTCAAAACTTCTAGCCATGATTGCAGTGTGCGAAGTTCTTCCTCCGATGTTAGTTAAAAAACCAAGTACTTTTTCTTTGTCCATGTTAGCAGTTTCAGAAGGGGTTAAATCATTAGAAACTAATAATACATCCTCCTTGAGTATAGATAAATCTACAGATTTTATCCCAAGCATATGTCCTAACACTCTTTGGGAAACATCACGAATATCGGAAACCCTTTCTCTCATGTATTCATTTTCCATGCCTTTAAACAATTCTATAAAATCTGTAGCCACTGCATTAAAGCAATAATCAGCATTAATTTTTTCACTTTCTATTTTATCTACCGTACTTGATATTAGTTCTGGATCTTCTAATAGCACTAAATGAGCTTCGAAAATAGCAGCCTTTTCTTCGCCTAGTTCCTTTAGTGCTTTGTCTTTAATTTGTAACAGTTCATCACTAGAGTCTTTCAAAGCTTTAAGAAATCTAGTTTTTTCTGCTTCCACATCACTAATTATTGTTTTTTTAATTATAAATTCTTCATTTTGCAAAAGTAAAACTTTCCCCATAGCAATTCCTGGTGAGACTCCTGTACCCAAAATCATATTTGAACCCCCTCCTATTTTTCTCCAAATTTACTCTCTACAAGGCTTACTAAAGTCTCCATAGCTTCTTTTTCATCTGTGCCTTCTGTGATTATTTTAATTTCCTCATCTTTCTTTAGACCTAAGCTCATTATATTTATTATGGACTTTGCGTTCGCAACTTCATTACCATGTACAATGGTAACAGTTGACTTAAATTTACCTGCTTGTTTTACAAAGATTGATGCGGGCCTTGCATGTAACCCTTGTTCATTCAGTATCTTAACAATTACTTCCATTTATAAATCCTCCTAAAATTAAGTTATTATACATCTAAAGTTGTTTTCTATGCCATATAACACTTTCTGATCATTTGTTGAATCTCATGTTTTATTTTGTAAAAAATAAATATGCAAGCACAAGAAATTTTTGTAAGCTTGCATATTTATACTTTAACTCTCTATCTTTAATATTTCACTCATAAGAATTCTATAGGCATCATCTACGTATTTCGAAGTATAAAGTCTTGAAACATTATCCTCTACTTTACAATAATTAACAATATTTCTTAGATAGTTAAGATGATTGTCTTCACCCTTTAGTGCAAGTAAAAACATTATTCCGACATTAACTTTAGATTCGTCGTTACCCATTTCAGAAAATTCAATCAAGTTATCAGTTATTCCAAGTACAACTGCCTGTTTTATAACATTTTCAGTTTCAGAATGAGGCACCGCAATGCCTATAGGTTTTGTAGGAAGCGCGGTTGGAAAAATGTGTTCCCTTTTTATTGTGGCAAGTTCATAATTTTCATTCACATACCCTTTTTCTTGTAAATGTTTAGCAAGATAGCTTATCGCCTCTTCTTTTGTTTTTATATTCTTCATCATTACTACATCATAAAACACATCTTCTGTTTTATTACTCATGATACACTCCTCCTTTTAATTTTCTCTTGAATACACACCTACACTAAAAATATTTCTCTAATTAAAAGTGAAATAACCATGAGAATAATTTATATACAATAACTATTTCAGGAGTTCCTGCAGCATCCCAAGTGGATATTAATCCTTTACCAGCGTTGTATCCAAGAGTACTAGCTAATTGTGTCATAGGTCCCGCCATTAAAGTAGCACCCCAACAGAATAGACAAGTTATCAAAGAAAGTATAATTATATTGTGTGCAATGTTTCCTTCAGTAATAGCATTAACTGCAGCACTTTGCCAAAGAATTATTATTAAACTCACAGAAGCAATCATTTGGTTGCCTGGAAGGAAAACAGATATAATTAATGCCAACGGATACATAATTAATGTAGTAGGGATAACTGATGGATGTCCTATAACTGTTGAACAATCAAGTGCGATACGAATATCATCCCTTTTAAGTTTACTAACGATCATCTTTCTTGAAGCTTTTATAACTGGGAACCATCCTTCTACGAGTATTGCAGCCATTCTAGGAAGAAGAACAAATGCTGCTGCCATCTTAACTCCAAGCAATAGCGAAGGCATAATTCCTATCTGACTAAATAAACCAATTAAGATACCCAATATTGCTCCCATTACTGAAGTTTCTCCGAAAATACCAAACTTTTCTTCTATTGTTTCAGCCTGAAGATTTATATCTTTAATAATAGGCGTTCTTTTTAACACCCATTCAATAGGTATTGAAATACATGACTGGAAGGAAAAATGTCCACCATGAGGCCATGAACCACCAGGAGGGAAATTATTAATTCTTTCTATATATGGTGCTGCGATATCTGCGACTTTTACATCAATCATAAGAAATATTATAACGGCTACAGTTGCAATCCAAAAGCTTCCACTAGCAACCCCTACCATACCTGCGAGTAACATAGGTCTCCATGTATTAAAAACATCTACATACAAGGTTTGGGTAAATCTTATAGATACCAAAAATACATTTGCTACTAAAAATACTAGTACACCAAAATAACCATACGTATTTCCAAAAGCATATCCCAAAGAACCCCAACCAACGTCTGTTATACTTTTATTAATTCCATAAATTGAAATCATGTTTGCTATCGGCGTAGCCATTTGTGACTGTATTAAATCTACAACAAGAAATATACCAGTAAGTCCTATTGAAACTTTCAATGAACCAAGTATTGCTTTTCTTAGTGGAACTCTTACAATCAGAGAAACTATAAGAATAACACTTATTACAGTTACTGTAGAATCAAATCCGAAAAAAGCGGATAAGGTTGAATTTATTACATCTATAAATCCCATATACTCTGCCCCCTAAATTATTTTTTTTATTACCTACAACACTACTTGTAGTTAGTAACAGTACCCTACAAGTAAAAATTGAATTACAATGTTTATGATAATTGTATTTTCTTAATTTCTTCTACTATTTCATCCAATGCTTTTTTAGCAGCCACTTCATCAAGCATAATTCCTAAAGCCCTTATCATTGGAATAGAATACGTTTTCTTTAATTGCACAGTGGTAACTAGCATATCAGCGCCTTCTATAGAATCCTCTAAGTCACTTACCCTACAAATTTCAATTTTAACATTTTTAAACCCCTCTTTTTTAATCCTATCTTCAATATCCTCTTTTAAGTAATTTGATGTACATATTCCTGCTCCACAACAACAAAGAATTTTTATTTTGTCTTTCATGTTAGTGCCTCCTCATAATATTTTATTTTCTACTATTTTGCTCTATTATTAGATCCAAGTAATATCATTTTATCTCTAACTACATCTTTCATTGCTTCTAATGGTTTAGCATAAGCTGTAATTGGCCAAATAGACATTTGCTGCTTACTGTTTAGTATTTCCTTTAGTGATGTAAAGAATCCCGCTAGTATTTCTGAAAATATATTTAATTTACATATCCCAAGTTCAACAGATTTTTTTATTGCTTCATCAGGTGTTCCCGATCCACCATGCATTACCAATGGTAATGTTGAAATTTTATTTAAATCATCGAGTCTATCAAAGTGTAGTTTTGGCTCGTTTACATATACCCCATGTGCAGTTCCAACTGCAACAGCTAATGCATCAATACCTGTACTTTTAATGAAATATTCCATTTCTTTTGGATTTGTTAAAAAATCATCGGGATTATCATAACTATCTTTATCATCTTTTACTACCCCTGTTTCTGAATTTCCTACAATTCCATCACCAACATGTCCTAGTTCTGCTTCTACGGACACATTAAATTTATGTGCATATTCTACAACTTCTTTAGTAATTCTTATATTTTCTTCTAATGGTAGTACAGATCCATCAAACATAACAGATGTAAACCCATTATCTATTGATCTCTTAATAAAATCTACATCTGTTGCATGGTCTAAATGTAAACAAACTGGTACACTAGCCTTCTTAGCCATTGATTTTAGTGCAGTTGTCCAATATTCTAACCTATCACCTTCTAGATCAACCTTTAATCCCATTAAAATCACTGGAGATTTTAGTTCTTCTGCTACCTCTATAACTGCCATAGCCATATCATTATTACTTACATCAAATGCAGCTACAGCATACTTGTTTTTTCTTGCATCGACTAATAGACTTTCTAAATTTACTAATCCCATTATAAATTCCTCCCATATTTTTTTCTATAAGTATCCTTATTTACTACATATCTTGACTCAACACCAGTTAATACTTTAATCATCTCAGATGCCAAAAGTTTTGGTGAATTAGTAAATGCATCTTTAGTTCCACCAGCTAAATGAGGTGTTACCGTGATATTTTCTAAAGTAAGCAATGGATACTCTCTACTTGGTGGCTCCTCATCGAAAACATCTAATGCTGCACCTATGATTTTTTTATTTTTCAAAACATCATACAATGCCTTTTCATCAACTAACCCAGATCTTGCTGAATTTATCAAGTATGAAGTCGGTTTCATCAAACTTAATAAATCTTTATTAATTAGCCCTTCCGTCTCTTTTGTTAACCTTGCATGCAATGTCACGAAATCAGAAATCTTCATTAATTTTTCTAATGATACCATTTCAACGTCTGTTACTTCCCCCTTAAAAAAAGGGTCATATGCAACAACTTTCATATCAAAACCAGCCAATCTTTTTGCAACTTTTCTTCCTATTTCTCCAAACCCAATAATTCCCACTATTTTATTAGCTAAATCTGGAACAGAATCAGCATTTGTATAATCCCTAACCCATTTACCATCTTTTAAATTCATATGACCCTTTGCTATGTTTCTACATTCAGAAATTAGAAGTCCTACTGTAAAATCAGCCACGGCATTTGCATTTCTTCCTGGTGTGTTAAATACAATAATTCCTTTTTCATCTGCATACTTCAAATTTATATTTTCATACCCACCTCTTAAAACACCAACAGCTTTTAGATTTTCACAATGATCAATCATTTTTTTTGTTATCGGACAAAATTGCGTAATGATAATATCTGCATCTTTCACCGCATCAAAAATATATTTTGGCGGCTCATATGCTTCACTCCCTCCAGTTTCAACCATGAGATTAATGTTTTGGAGTTCTTCGTAACTATCCAAACTCCATTGAATAGTTTCTACTTTAACTTCCTGCTTCTCAAAGTTCTTAAAACCTTCTTTAATGTAGTTTTCTGGAATTAATGAGTCACCTATTCCAACTATTTTCATGCTCATTCCCCCTTTTGTTACAGTTATCAATGTTATTTTTTTATATTATATTTAACTGGCCAACTAATCTATTTTGTTCTCATGTCCCACAAAGCTTTACAGCTTGTAGTAGCTCCTATAAATCCAGCTTCCCTCGCCTTATCAATCATCTCTACATCATCTATGAACCCACCCAATAAGAATGGCACATTTTTTATTTTCCTTATTTTCTCGATAAACTTGAGACCGTATATACATGGCCTTATTTCAATTGCAGCACATTTAGATCCTGGAATAGCTTTTAATGAAGTATCAAAAGACTTAGAATCCATTAATGTAATTCTTTGAATTGTATCTACGCCAATATTATTTAACATATTTATCTTGGATGTACTCGCGCCTATTACAACATCAACTTTATACAACTGTTTTAAAAAAAGAATTCCTATTTTATCTAGATTTAACCCGCCTATTAATTCAAGATTAACTATTACCTTTTTATTAGCCTTATGACACATATCTGCAAGTGATCTTAAATTACCTATGTGGGTTTCACTTAATAATATGTAGGGATTATCAAGTGTAAGTGCATATGCTAGATCTTTAATCATCCTCACTGAGGGAATCATTAAAAATTCATTTTCTTTAATATCCATGATTTCACGCTCCTTTTCATTCATATTTTGCCTATATCACCCCCTATAGATTATATATTTATAACTCATATGTCAACAATAGACAATGTTCTCCTATATTCATTATAATATGCACATTTCTACTTATATCTAAAGTATTATCTTTTGATATTATTCATATAATAATTCACAAAAATTAAATTTAACATCCTTAATACTTAGTTACGTACATTTTGCATTGGTAAGCCTTGCAAATAATTTTTAATATCATCAAAACCTATTTCAACAGAATTACGCATAGTATCACATGATGTACCAGCTAAGTGCGATGTAAGTGTAATATTTTCTAATTTCAAGAATGGACTATCAATAGGTAATGGTTCTTCATCAAATACATCGATAGCCGCCCCACCAATTGATTTTGTTTGTAAAGCATTTATAAGAGCTTCTGTATCAACTATACCAGCACGTGCAGTGTTAATAAAATATGCAGTAGATTTCATCTGAGAAAATTCTTTTACCCCAATAAACTTGGTTGTCTTTTCTGAAAGACGTATGTGCAGTGTAATAAAATCAGATTGTGCTAATAACTCCTCAAATGTTACTGGTGTATATCCAGCTTTTGCGATATCCATAGGATCCATAAAAGGATCATATATAATAACTTTAGAATCAAAACCACTTAATCTTTTAGCAACTTGACGCCCGATATAACCAAAGCCAATGATACCTACAGTACATGCACGCATATCATGAATATATTCTTGGTTTACAAAATTTTTACACCATTTCCCTTCATGCAGGAGCTTATTGCTACGTGCGATATTCTTATTTTCAGCAATCATCATACCAACAGTAAAATCAGCTACAGCATGAGCACTACGCCATGGTGCATTTATAAGTTTAATTCCACGCTTAGTTAAAGCTTCTACATCAGCGTTTTCATAACCACCACGTAATACAGCAGCAACCTTTAAATTCTCACAAGCGTTAATAATTTCTTCATTTATAGAAGCAACATGTACCACTATAATATCTTTATCTTTGCAAACATCTAATAAAGGCTTGTAAGTTAGAGCAGCGGCAACACCACCTAATTCAATTTGAAGCATACGGTCAGTAATTGGTCCCATAGCGTACATATCTTTGTCTTCTATCATAGATACTTCAGCGCCATACTTCTCTAGTTCAAACATTTTTTCCATTAGTTTAGAAGTAACTCCACCGTCGGATACAAGTAAAATTTTTGTCTTTTTCATAATAGTTAAGTCTCCCTTTTTTGTAATTTACTTTGCAAGAAAAAAGATAATATCATATTCAGGTTCTCCAAAATCCCTAGTATAGTATTTTCGACAAAAAAAATTCGGCTAAAAGCTATTATAAATATAATAGCTTTTAGCCGAATTCAATTACTCTATTCAACTAGTTATTTTGTTTTCTGAATGACTTACAAAGTATATTTGATATATTAAGTAAGTTTATAAGCTAATTGTATACGGTTTCTTTTTGTTTGTCAATACTTATATTCAATTAAATTAATGTATTATTTAATCTCAAGTGTTTTCTTATCCTCAATGGTTTTGTCACAGCAACTTTCTTTTTTATTGCCACGCATCATCATTGGCATCATGAAAATCATCATTACTGGACATAAAAATGGCACTATCCTCAGAACTACGCTACCAGTACTTGGACTAATCTTTGTTATAAGTGGCAAAAAAAACAGAATAACTATAGGTAAGCCACAACAAATTACCATGTGAACCATATGTTTTAGCGGACTATGCTTACCAGAACTTTGCTTAACTTTTTTATTTTCATTAAGATTCATATTTAACCCTCCAATATGCTTTCTGTAATTAAGAAAACACTCATACTTTAATTACAGTATATGTTAGACATATGAAGAACATATGAAGAGACTAGTATTGAAACAAATCAAGAGCCAATTGTAATAATTTAAGAGACCTTTCTTTATAATGGAAACAGTAGTCTCGATACAAATACTACAAATACTAATGTGATAGAACTAAGTAGAGTTGATGTCATAACAGCTAACGAAGCAAAGTCAGGGTGATTATTTCTTTCAACTGCAATAAGAGCAGTATTCACTGCAGTTGGAATGGCAGATGAAATAACTAATGTTTGGGCTGTTACTCCAGTAATTCCAATTACTTTTAATATAAGAAAAGCAATAAAAGGTCCCCCTAATAATCTAATAAAATTTGAAATATAGACATCGATATTTGTAAATGAGAGTTTCGTCTTTGATAGCTGTGCTCCGAGTGTTATTAACGCAAAAGAAATCAACCCGTTTTTTATGTAGATTAAACCAGGCCATATCGGCATGTTTTCTAATCTAAAAGGTAATGCCTTTAAAATAAATGCAAGCGGGATCATATAGATAGTTGGCATTTGAAGGATGCTTTTTACAGAATCCTGCCAGCGCATATTACCTTTCCCAGCATTAAAAAATCCTATTGTATTAGTTGAGATATTTTGTACAATTAATACAACAATTTGAGTAGTTAATGCCACTGCTAAATATGGTGTTTTCCCATTTATTAAGAAGGGACCACTGCTAAAAATCAGGGTAATTAGAGGTATTCCTATATTTCCCGAATTATAAAACATAATAGAATTTGTGAATGCGTTTTTAAATCCCTCCTCATACCTTCTTACTCTTGAAACAATAGTAGTTATTATAGAATTTACAATTGCCAATATAACTACAAATACAAGTATCTTCAATATTTCCTTAGGTAATTGAGTTGAATAAATCTGCATAAAGATAAAGAAGGGTACATAAACATAAAAGTTTATCTTGCTTAGGGTATTTATATCCAAATTAAATTTTTTACTTAATAGGAATCCTATTATAATTATTAGCACCAAAGGTAAAATATCTTTGGTAAGTATATATATAAATATGTCCATTTAAATCCTCCTTATATTTCTTCTTTTGTCAGATTTCTATTGATTTTTTAATTATACCTATTTATAATAACATATTTGTTAGGTATTACAGGTATTGTAATAATTAATTATCTGTTACGCGGTAGACCGGAATGTCAACGGCAATGGCATAAATTGCATTAACGTTCATGCTGGGCGCACTAAAAAAAGCATTCCATTAAATTTTAATGAAATGCTTTTACCTAATATTATCTAACTGCATACCTTTATTGAATTTACACTGTCTTATGTTAACATCAAAAACTAATTAGGAATAACTATTACTGATACTTTAGCATTTCTAACAACCTTACTCGTTACAGAACCAACTATTCTATATAACCCTTTTTTATTACACTTTGTCATTATTATTATGTCATGACTATCTTTTTCAGCCTTTTTTAATATTTCATCTGCAGCATATCCCATAATTGAATACTTTTCAACTTCATAGCCTTCCAGTTCCTTTATTGCTGTATTTAATACAAATTTACTTTCTTCTTCTAAATAGTCAAATTCATATGGATTTGAATCTGGCGTTGAAACTATCATCTTGTTAGTTAAAATTGTTTCTACTACATACATTAATGTAATGGAAATATCATCCTTATTAAAGAAATCTTTTAACCAATTAATAGAATGCAAACTTCTTTCCGTACCATCTAATGGAACTAAGATTTTTAATTTTTTCATATACAACGCCTCCTTATATTTATATATACATCATAACATGTAAATAAGTAAATATGTGAAACTACTCATTTTGAATATGGTTTATATTTAAGAAATCTATTATCCACACTCTAAGGTGTTCATTTTAAATTAAGATTAACTACCATTTAATATAAACAGCAGGCTTAATTAAATCTTTTGGCTTTTCATCCATTAATATAAAGGCATCTTTGATTTTGTCAAAGCCTTCAAACTTGTAATTCAATAACTTCTCAGGAGCAATTCGCCCGTTTTTAATTAAATTAAGCATTTTCTCCATTCTGAGTGCACCCCCAGGGCAAAATCCGCCGCGGATTGTTATGTCAGACATGCCTAATCCCCATTGATATGTTGGTATGTTGAATGTTTCACTGGCATCATAGAAATTTACATTTGCGATATTACCATTGCTCTTGACAATCTGCAGTGCCTGATTCATTGAAGTTGCATTTCCACCAGCAATAATCACACAATCTACCTTGCGGCCTTCCAAAGCCAAAATCTGTTCTACAACATCTCCACCTTTATAACTTACGATATCAGTAGCTCCATACTCTTTGGCAAGTGCAACGCAATTAGGTCTAGTACCAATTGCTATGATTCGACCTGCCCCTCTCAGTTTAGCGCCAGCTACGGCCATCAATCCAACCGGACCGATACCAAATACTACTACTGTATCACCGAAATGAACATCAGCCATTTCAACGCCATAAAAACCTGTTGACATCATATCTGTAGCCATAAGCGCTGCATCAACCGACACACCTTCAGGCAATAACACCAAATTTGCATCAGCATTGTTCACAGAGAAAAATTCTGCAAAAACACCATCTTTAGATAAAATAAATTTGAAACTGGACATTAGACCTTCATCATGAGCATTATTGCCGTTTTTCTGTTGAAGTGCAGTTTTTTCCCAGTTTGGAGTGCAACATGGAACGACCACAATGTCTCCTGGCTTAAAATTCTTAATCATACTGCCTACTTCCACAACTTCGCCTATAGTTTCATGACCAAGTATGACATTTTTTAATTCACCTGCGCCACCATGCATTGCGTGGGTGTCTGAAGAACAAATTGCGACTGCGATGGGCCGTAAAACAGCGTCCATTGGACCAGCCACTGGCTTGTCCTTTTCAATCCAACCATGTTTACCACTTTCTATTACAGCATAACCTTTCATTTCAACATCCCCCTATTTTTCTATTTTCTAAAAATTCAATATATTCTGTTAACTATATCACTGTTTAGTTTCATTTTAACATTATTTGCATAAAATTGCAATAATGAGTTGAAATTGTTCATGCCTATGATCTTTTCACTCTAATATATAATGTAACACCCAACACGGCTGACTTAACGTTCATACAGGATATAAATACGGGAACATAACTTAAACACATATTCTTCATAGGAATAAAGATATTCATTATAAGTATATCCATCTTCCCAAATAATGTAATACATTACGAATAGCTTTTCATTTACATCGATTTTGAGTGTATTTGCCCATCATTGAATTTACAACAAATATTACAATATATTCAATAATAGAATCAACTTTACTGCAAGTTTCAAACATGTAATTCTCCCTATTGTTCTCAATGATTTTAATGATTTATTTTATAGTTCCAACAATTTGTCCATCAATAACGTCAATTTTTATTCTACTCTTTTTATATGTTCTTTAATGTCTGTATGCATATCTCCCCATTTTCAATCGTAATAGCACTGCCTAAACTATTTTTACCGCAGCCATCAGTAATAATGATCCCTAAATCAATATTGTATTTAATTATATTTTTCAGTATAATAAGAGCTCTACTTATAGAAGATTGATCAGAACGAATTGAATCTTTATATATTTTTTTAGCCGTTTTTTCGTCACCTTTAATTATAAAACCTGGTCCTCCTGGCATTGAAATCAATACTAAGCCATTTGATAAAAATTCTACCTCTTTATCTGAAGAAGATATGTCATTGTGGGGCGAACCAATTATTCCTCCAGTTGATTCATCAATATTCGGGATAAAAATACTTACTCCTAATGCATAAATATAACTAGGTGATATTATTTTCACCTGTTGAGCTAATTTATAATCAATAAAGAATACGTCTTTAAGTTCACAATATTTCATCTTCTTCAATTCTAAAATTTTATTTATGCTTTCTTTCTTATTATTTTTATCGCATATTCCAGACATAACAACTGGATATCCCTCTATTGTTTTTGTTTTTATAATAAAAGTCGTTAATTCATCCATATTATAAGCCAACTACCTTATTTATTTATTATTATAGGTAAATTTAAATTTCAATTATCCTTTTGATTACAAGTTCACTGCTTTTTATTTCCATTGGGTTTTCTACTCCAGGGATAATTTCATCAGCTCTTTTAATAATTTCTTTTTCAGATAATAATTGTACAGGAGATTTTAAATAGTCAAAAGTAATACCGACACTTCCCAATTCCGCTTGAGCCTTTAAAGTTATGTTATCAAAGTCTATCTTTGTGCCTAAATATTTTGCAATTGTTAATACAACTGGTGAACATCCGATATGTCTTCCTGGAATCATTCCTATTTTTAATGCATCAATTGTATACTTAGCAATTACTCTCTTAGGTGCAACTATACAAGGAATATGTTGCTTTAGTGTCTTTGCGTATTCCCCTGAGCCATGTGCTGTATCTCCCGCTCTAAATTGTCTTGTTGGGAATACTCTCCCATATTTTTCAGCAACTGTCATTCCAATACCTACAGAGATATATTCCCCTGTAAGTCCAATAAGTACATTCTCATCTTTCATAATTTGCAACTGTCCAAAAATCGGTAACAATATTTCCTCCATTGTTACAACATTCATCATTTCAGTTGCTGAGTTATTATTAACAGCTCTACCACTCATAACAGCATTGTGAACAGGTATCAACTTTTTTGCAGGATTAGGGCCTCTGAAAAGTTTTCTATCATTATAATATTTTTTCCACTGCATAAGATGTGGTTCTTCCTCTATTAGTTCATCGGTAACCCTCATTTCCTGCATTGCGAGCATTCCAAATTCTTTATTTATTTTACCATTATCTGAAGCGGCCATTTTAATTACTGCTCCGTCCAGTACAATCCCGTCGCTACTTGTTGTTGAAGCTCCCATATCAAATACATTAATACCAGCTGGTCCTTGAATTCCTGAAGCAATTTTTTTAATTGCTTCATCTATTTCCAGACCACAGCTATCAATATCTCTTTTGTCTATAAAAACTATATTTAAAGGAATTAATATATCGTTAAATTTACCTTGCTCTATAACTCTATACAATAGTTTTTTCATAACCATACCTCCTTAATGCTTTCCTAAACTTGGTCTTCTATCTTCCACTTCTTCACAATCTGCTGTTTCAACCTCTTCAGTTGGATGAATAATGTTAATAACTTCTAAAATAGCTTTCTTTGCTTTTCCATCTTTGCCTATCCCTTTAACAATTACCGTATGCATAGTTTCAGGTATTCTAGGTATCACAATAAGCTCGATTTTTTCAACATCATCTCGTGATGCTAACTCTCCTACAGAAAGTTCAATTCTTCCTGTTCTTAACGATTGCATTTTAGCACATTTTAAATTCTCTAAACCCTTAATTTCAATGGTTTTATTAGGGGTATTTTTTATAACTGCCCTTTTCATTTTTTCAATAAATTCTGGAAGCTTTGTATGCATTAATTTCATATCCATTCATCCCCTTATAATAATAATTTACCTTCGCTATTAAACTTCATATCTACACCGTCCTCATCAATTAACTCAATTATATTCTTATCGATGCTGTCAATTGCGGCTTTTGTTAAAAATAATTCTTCTAACTGTAAGGTGTTCTTAATAATTGCTAATTTTAAATCTAGAGGATTTACTATCCCAATTGTCATTAAAGCGACCTTAATCGCTTCACGATCATTTGAAAGAGTTATAGGTATTTTCGCTCTTTCAAGATAAGTTGTAGGAATCGTATTAGCATATGTTACGTCAAGCTTAATACTGTCAACTAAAGTTTGTGTAGTTATATCTGCTAGCCCTATGCCAAGAGCATTCCCATATGTAGGATCGTCCAGAGTTAAAGCAACAATCTTTTTTATTACAGGTTTTTCTGGCTCTACTTCACCAAAAACCTTCATTCTACCTATAACTTTTGTATCCATACATGTTCCGCTGTACAATTTCCCAATTTCTTTTACAATGAGAATGTCTAAATAATCAACTGGTAATTTTGGAGTCAAGGCCTTAGCTTCATTAAGTAGAACCTCATCATTATGAAAAAAATCTTGTGGAAGGATTGCCTTAATTTTATATGTTTCATCTTTTGAATTTTCAATTATTGCAATCCCAAATAAAAATGGTGCTTTTTCTAATGAAATAGCGGCTGCCTTAGGTATAGTTTCAGCTAGTCCATAAGAATGCATTGCACTACAGCCTTTTGCTTTTCCAAGGCCAACTGATACCATCTTAAGTAATCCACTTTCGTGTTTAGCCGAAAAATCCGTATGTGGTTTGATTCTATTAATTACCACAATTCCATCAGACGAAAATGCGTTTTTATCAATATAGACAGGAGCTTTGTTGTCTGTCACACCAATTTTCACTACTTCCATGCTGGATTTTATAGGCACTTCCATTGTTTTTTCTGTTATTCCAAGTTTTTTCAATACATTTAATTGTCCCTCATCAGTTGCCCCTCCATGACTGCCCATTCCTGGAACAATAAAAGGCTCAGCGTCGGATTCCTTTAGCTTCTGGCATACAGTTTTTATTATTAAATCTATATTAGAAATTCCTCTGCTTCCTGCTGTAACTGCTATTTTCATGCCTTTACTAATATGAGATTTGAAATTTATTATTTCTAGCTGTTCTTCAATTTCTTTAGGTATATTTTCCAACCTATTCGTATTGAATTTTTGTCTAACCTTATATACCTTTGGGAAAATCAAATCATAACCTCCTTTAATTATATATTCTAAAACCAAAGTTAAATATAATACATTAGTTTATTGGATATTTTGAGAAGACAGCTTTAGCTATATTCTCTACTATTGTCGATAAATCCTTTTCATCATTTATTAAACAATTTATGAATGCTTTTGTTGCTTCAATAGCCTCGACATAAGGGCCTGGCACGTTAATTACAAATGTATTATCCTTCTTTGCAACGATTAACTTTGACCACAGGTGTCCGTTTTTACCATATATAGCTTTGTATTTACACTCCGTTAGGTATTTTAATATCGCACTATGAGTAAAATCCTTACCTAAAGTAGGAACATGCCTATGCCCCCCGCCTGATCCTCCTATAAATATTATTAACTCTACATCTCTACTTAAACATTCTTTTAATTTATCAGTTATTTCTATTTCGTTATCAATTACTGGCATCAACCGCATTATTTCACATTTAGGATATACTTCTAAGATTAATTGCATTATGGCCGGGCTATTTGTATCAGTCACAATTCCATTAAGTATTTCATCCCCAGTTGGTATAATAGCAACACTATTTAACAAGATAACTCCACCTTTCTTTGCCACAACCTACTTGTTCACCCTTTGGAATATTTTCCACTTCAACCTCTAATATTTTTTCTGCAGAATCAATTTCAGTTAATTCTGTTGCTGTAATTCCTTCAATAGTTGAAATTGCAGTTATTATTCCATTTTCTCCTTTTAATATAGACTCCGGTTCGATATTATAAGCATCCATCTCTATGGAATCACCGGTTACTCCAATTACTCTTATCTTTCTTCCTATAATTTTTTCAAGTCTATTTTCCAATTCAAATGGCTTTAGGCCTTTTATTTTGACACCTTTTATTCTTATTACTGTTTTATCAGTGTATGCTATTATCGAAGTATTCATTTTTATATCCTTCCTTTTTATTATATTTCTTAAAAAAATTCCAATTTATGTATAACTCATTTTAATTTAACTTAACAAGGTAATGTATCCATTAATATAATTGTACAGCAACTAATGTATGTTAACAATTATTATCATATACAAATAATAAATTTATCTCATCATAATAGCTCTAATTTAATTGTAAGATACACTTATACAAAAATAATTAATAGGTAATTCATTTAAATAAATAAATTTTTATAACATGAGAAGATTTCAAAAAAAATTTATAGGCCTGACTCCGACAGAATATTGAAATCAGACCTTACTAGCATAATTTTTTTATTTTTTAAGGTCTACTTGACGGGGCTCACTTCACTAATTTAATTATTACCTCTTTTGCCATTTTTTTATTTCCTTCAATAGTTGGATGGACTCCGTCTTTATAGTACTCCTCTTTACCTTGGTTGGTTAGTTTAGCTTTAAATTCCTTATAGAAGTCTATTACTTTACAATTCACTTGTGAAGCAAAGTTTATGATCCACTCCCTATTTTCTCCTAACCTTTCATTAATTTCTTCAAAGTTTTGCGTGAACTGGAAATTCACTTTTGCTATTGACGGTATTATTGGTATAGCTATCCCCAAGACAGGCATTACATTATAATTATATGCTTGAAATACCAACGATGATAGATTTCCTTTAATTATTGAAAGAGGAATACCATAAATAAAATCATTTGTTCCCCCCATTATAATTGTATGTGTTGGTTTTTCATCTATAACATCTCGATAAAATCTAGACAACATACCTGAAGTTGTATCTCCTGATATGCCTTTATCCACAACTTGTATTTTAGTTTCTTCCTCTAGCATAAAAGGCCATGAATCTTTCTTTCTTAATTTATACCCACAAGTTAAGCTATCCCCTATGCATATTATTTTCATCTAATCATCTCATAAGAGGAGAAGTCAGTAATTATGGTATCCGTATCAAAAAGGAGATTTAATAAATTATCTTTTGATACCTTGCCAAAATATCTTGTTATATCTATGTCCTTTAATAAATTATTAATGTCATCCTTTTGGAATTTTAAACCTACTAAAAGTTCTTCAAATTTTTTTATGTCATCAATCCCAAAGAAATCTCCATAAATTTTACAGTTTTCTATTAGACCACCCTCTACGTTGATTCTAACATCCAAAATTCCAACATCAAACTTTTTACTGTTTTTATAATTAAATTTTGGAGATTTGCCAAAATTCCATTGCCATGTATTATATTTTTTTTCCATTAAGCTATCTATTGCATCTTTGTCTGCCTTTGTTAATTCATATTTTATTATAGGACTTTTTTCATATTCATATAGATATTTTAAAATAAGATCTCTAAAGTCTAAAACATCTATATCTGATTTTAGATAATCATTTATGTTTGTTACCCTACTTCTTACAGATTTTATTCCTTTAGATTCTATTTTCTCTTTTTTTATATTTAATGCTTTTCCTAAAGTATCTAACTGAGAATTAAATAATAGTGTGCCATGATTTAACAATCTCCCCTTTGAAATGCTTTGGGCAATGCCCGAAATTTTTTTCCCATCTAATGTTAAATCGTTTCTTCCCGAAAGCTCACATTTAATTCCTAATTTACCTAAAGCATTAATTATAGGAAGTGTATATTTTTTAAAATCTACCTTTTCTATCTTATCTACCTTTGTTATAAAAGAAAAGTTTAAATTTCCAAGGTCGTGATATACCGCGCCACCTCCAGTTACTCTCCTTATAACATGAATATTATTTTCACTAACATATCGACTATTTATTTCTTCTAATGTGCATTGGTTTTTACCTATGATGATAGATGGTTCATTTCTCCACAGAATTACGTAATCGTCTTTCAAGTCAAAATTTCTAAAGGCATATTCTTCTAAAGCTAAGTTATATCTTGGATCTATTGAATTATTTTCCACATACTTCATGTGTTTATACCTGCCTTCCATTTAGTAGTATTTTCCAACCGTTAGCTTAAGACAAAAATAGACTTTTAATTCTATATATCTAATTTATTGAGTTTCAAACAATTATAGTTGTAAATCTTATAAAATCATAGTAATTTCTACCTATATTATTGCAAATAAAGAGAAAGTACCCTCATCATTAAATTCAGATACTCCTCCAGTAATCCTTCTTACTATATTTCTATAATAACCATATTAAATAATTTAATTGTGGAATTCTTAGTTCATATTTATATTTTCCTTTGAATTCACATGTTGTGCTTTCCCAGTCTGCTTTAACAGGAACGTTACTATACACGCGCTAGCAATCATGCTGATTGCCAAGAACCAAATACCAGCTTTAGACGATCCTGTTGTTGTTGTAACAAATCCCATTACATATGGTCCCACAAATCCACCAAGGTTACCGATACTATTAACAAGTGCAATTGCACTAGCTGCAGCAACTCCTGAGAGAAAAGATGGAGGTATTGACCAAAATGGAGAAAATGCTCCAAATACTCCCGAAAGACTGATTGTATAAATAATTATTGTTAGTATAACGTTAACATTGGCAAAATAGATACTGCAAATCAATCCAACCGCAGCTATTATCAAACACACCGCAACATGATGGCGTCGTTCATTGGTCTTGTCTGAATGACGACTAACAAGGAACATGCTAATCGTGGCTATCAAATACATTAACCCAACCACCCAACCAACAGTAATAACACTCATAGTAGTAGATAGCTTTTTTACTAGGATAGGTAAAAACATGACAAGTCCATAATAACCACAAACCCAGGTAAAATATGCTGCCGCTAATTTCAAAACATCATGATCACCCATAGCTTGCATAAAAGTATAAGGCTTCTGTTCTTGTTTCTTAAGTTTTTCTTTTGTTGTAACGTCAATTAACCATTTGCGTTCTTCTTCATTCAACCAATTTGCATCCTCAATCTTATTTGTAAGGTAGAAAATAGCTATAATGCCCAAGATTATGGCTGGAATGGCTTCAATAATAAATAACCATCTCCAGCTAGACCATCCTACAAAGGTGATGTTGAGTATATAAGTTGAGATTGGTGCACCTACTGCGCTAGCAATTGGCATTGCCATCATGAACCCAGCTATTGCTTTTGCATGATTCTTAGTTTGATAAAAACTGCTTAGATACCATGCTATACATGGAAAAAAGCTGGCTTCAGCAACTCCTAAAAAAAATCTAGCTGCGTAAAATTGCAATGGAGTTGATACAAAAGCCATTAAACTCGCAATAATTCCCCACGAAATCATAATACGAGAAATCCATGCCTTGGCTCCCATTTTGGTCATTATTGCACTGCCAGGTATCTCCATAATGAAATAACCAATGAAAAATATTCCTGCACCCAGTCCATAAACTGCACTAGAGAAACCTAGCTCTTGGTTCATTTTTAATGCAGCAAAGCCAATGTTAACCCTATCTAATGTGGCCACTGCAAAACATAGAAATAAGAAAGGTATTAAACGTAAAGATACTTTTTTTACTGTCTCACGCTCCAATTGACTAATATTCATAATATTTCCCCCTTATTTTTTAAAGTGATAACGTTTTCAATATAATTACCAATATTTAATTTTTGATTCTATTTTCGCCGCTTTTTAAACACCCCCTAATTTTAATGACTTTCACTTCATTCTCTATTTTGAACGTTTGATTATAATGAGCTTACAAGATTTTCTCCAAACAATCAGCCTTAATAATTTTAATTGTGTTTTTGTTTTTTAATTTCTACATTCATGTTTTTTTCATATATTTTAGCAATTGCACAATGATCTTCATTAATTTTGCCTTGAGTTTGCATCTCATTCATATAATCTAAAATCATTTTTGACATTGGTATCTCAACATCTAATTCCTCTGCAAGATGAACTGCATTTTTAAGATCCTTCTGGTGTACAGCAATCCTAGCACTTGCCTCAAAATTTCTACTGATTATTTTAGGAACCTTAGACATAAGAACTTCACTGCCAGCAAATCCACCCTTTATGGCATTAAAAAGTGTTTCTGGATCAAGTCCTGCCTTAACCGCAAATGCAAAGCTTTCACAAACAGCACCTATATTACATCCAACTATCATATTATTGGCAATCTTAGCAACACTACCACATCCGCTTGCACCCATATAAGTAGCCGAACTTCCTACACAAGCAAGTAGTGGCTTAACCTCATTAAATATTTCTTCATCACCACCACACATAATTGCTAATGTTCCAGCAATAGCTCCTAATTCTCCCCCACTAACAGGGGAATCAAGAAGTCTTATACCAGAATTCTTAACCTTTACATACATTTCCCTTATAACATTTGGTGCAGTTGAGCTTAAATCAACAATAATAGTTCCTTCCTTGCCCTTATTAATAATCCCTTCTATGCTTGATTTCACAAGTTCATTAGTAGGTAGGCAAAGAAAAATAACGTCACAGCAATCATAGAGTTCCTCCACCTTTTTTACAGGTGTTCCACCATTTTCTTTGAATATAGCCCTTCTTTCCTCGAAAATATCAAATCCAATAACTGATTCTTCACTTTTTTTAACAATGTTGATTGCCATCGGAAGTCCCATAACTCCCATTCCTAAAAAACCAATTTTTTTCATATTCTAAACTCCTTTCTTCTTTTAAAAAATTCAATGATTAATCATATGGATCGCACGCTTATCCACAGCCAGTGCTGCTTCTCTAATAGCTTCACCAATTGTAGGATGTGCATGGATAGTAGCTACAATCTCATTAACTGTTGCCTCGAGTGCTATTGCAAGAGCACATTCTGCTATCAAATCAGTTGCTCTTGGACCTACAATATGTGCCCCTAATATTTCGTTATACTCTTTTCCTACAATAAATTTTATCATTCCATCTTCCCCACCCATAATAATTGACTTTCCATTTGCCATTAATGGGAATTTACCAACAATGTAATCTATCCCCTGCTCCTTTGCCCTTTCTTCAGTTAAACCAACAGAAGCGAACTCAGGATTCGTATATACACAGGATGGGTTTGTCTTAATATTAAAAATACTGTCGTACCCTAATGCTTTTTCTGCCGCAACCTCCCCTTGTGCTGATGCAACATGGGCTAACATACTTTTTCCTGTACAGTCACCAATTGCATAAATGTCATTTATGTTCGTCTCCATTTTATTATTAACAGTAATTTTTCCTCTGTCATTTAATATACCTGCCTTGTGCAATTCAAGGGCATCCGTATTCGCTTTCCTACCTATAGAGATTAAAGCCTTTTCACAGTTAAAAACCTTGCTTGCGCCATCACTCATCTCAACTGTAATCTTTGCCTCATCTCCATCATCCTTAATAGATATAACCTTTGCTTCTGTATAAATATCTACACCTGTCTGAGTCAATTTTAAGCGGATAATTTTTGTAAGTTCTCGATCCATCATTGGCAATATTTCCTTTTGCATTTCAACAATTGTTACCTGGCAGCCAAGTGTACAATACACTGTTGCAATTTCTACACCGATTACACCACCACCGACAATTACCATTGTTTTAGGAACATTCTGAAGATTAAGGGCACCCGTACTATCAATGCATTGCTTTGCTTCTATCCCCGGTATTCGCGGCATAACAGGTACAGAGCCTGTCGCAATAATGATTTTTTCAAACTTTAGCGTCTGTGTTTCACCCTTTGTCGTTTCTATTTTAATTGTATCCTTACTTTCAAATGATACTAACCCCATAATTACTTTCACCTTATTTGCAGCTAATAGGCCCTTTACTCCCCTAACTAATCGTTCCGTTATCGCTTCCTTTCTTTCCTGTGCCTTTGTAAAATCCAATTTCACGCTTGCAATAACACCACAGATAGCACCATTTTTTGCCTCATCATAAATTTTTGCCGTATGCAGTAGTGATTTTGTTGGAATACATCCGATATTTAGACAGGTACCACCTAAATATTCCTTTTCTACTAATGTCACCTCTCCACCCAGCTGTGCGGCTCTAATTGCTGCAACATATCCACCGGGCCCTCCCCCAATAACAATAACTTTTACTTTTTTATTGCTCACGGTATATATCCTCCTTAAAGAATTTAATTTATAAATTACAGAATAATATTCATAGGATTTTCAAGTAAATTCTTTATTGAAATCTCAAATTTAGCAGCTATTGTGCCATTCATTAATCTATGATCATATGTCATTGAAATTCTCATTTTCTTTCTTACCACTACCTGACCTTCATCAAGAGCTAATTCGTCCTGTATTTCACAAACACCAAGAATTGCGGCATCGGGTTGATTAATAATAGGTGTAAATGCTTCCACATGGAACATCCCGATGTTTGAAATTGTAAAAGTAGAACCCTTATATTCATCCATCTCAAGCTTACCTTCACGTGCCCTTTTTGCCAAATCTTTTGCGATTACGGAAAGTGCCTCTATTCCCATTTTGTCAGCATCCTTAATAACAGGGACAATTAACCCATCATCAAGTGCAACCGCCATACCAATGTTTACATGCTCATGGTAAACAATCTCGTCCCCGTCTAAACTAACCATAATATGTTTATTGGCTGCCAATGCTTTTGCAACAGCCTTGAGCACAAAGTCATTAACAGAGAATTTTCGTTCTCCGCCTTCATTAATCTTTTTCCTAAATTCCAACAATTCTGTAACATCTAACTTCACATTCTGTGTTACACAGGGAATTTCATTATGCGATTTGAGCATTCTTTCTGCAATAACTTTTCTCATTCCACTGAGTTTTTCTCTTCTCTCCTCAACCTTTGGAAGTACTTTTTCTTTTATTACAATATTTTTCTCATTAGTAATATTTTTTTCATTAGTAATATTTTTTAAAATATCCTTCTGTATGATTCGTCCACCCAACGCAGAACCAATAATTTCTGAATAATCAACATTCATTTTATTTGCAGTTTTTTTTGCTAAAGGAGATATTTTTATTCTTTCACCGGGAACTCTTTTTACTGTATTAGGTTCCGCCTCTTTCTTTTCCACTTTAACAAACTCAGATTCTTCTTTTTTCTTTACTTTTATGGAACTGTCTTGAATATTAATCTGTTCTCCCTCTGCACCTACTAGACACAATAGGCCTTGGACGGGGATGTCCTCGTCTTCATGAGCACATATCGCCAGCAAAACGCCGTCTGCTTCACTTTCAATTTCACTTGTTAGTTTATCTGTTATAATTTCCACGAGAGGCTCTCCTTTTTTTATGGTATCACCCTCCAACTTTAACCAGTTTCCTATTGTACCTTCAGTCATAGTTAATCCTAACTGAGGCAGTCTGATTTCTGTAGCCATTATATATACCTCCTATAAAGTGTAATTTAACGATTTCTTTACAGTGTTGACAATGTCATTTTTATTAGGAAAAACTGCATCTTCCAGCGGCGGACTAAACGGAGAAACTGTGTTCAATCCTGCAACACGCACTACTGGAGAGTCCAGTTCATCAAACAACTCTTCCATAATCTGCGCGGCAATTTCACTACCATAACCACCTCTCTTGCACCCTTCTTCTACCACTATCACATTGTGTGTTTTGCATACAGATTTTTTAATAGCTTCCCAATCTAAAGGAACAAGTGTACGAAGATCAAGTACCTCTACATCAATACCATCCTTTTCTAGTTCTTTAGCCGCATCTAGTGCAAAAAACACCTGACGTGACCATGTAATAATAGTAATATCTTTACCTTCTCTCTTTGCATCCGCTTTACCTAGTGGAATAACATATTCACCTTCTGGGATTTCTTCCTTTATTGAATATAAAAGCTTATGCTCTAGAAAAATAACAGGATCATCATCACGGATAGCAGCCTTGATAAGTCCCTTTGCATCTCTAGCAGTAGAAGGGCAAACCACCTTCAGACCTGGAATATGGGTAAACAATGCTTCTAGGCATTGGGAGTGCTGTCCTGCATTTCTTCTGCCAGCTCCTAAAGGGGCACGTATTACCATAGGAACCTTTATCTGACCACCAGTCATATATCTCAGTTTTGCGGCCTGGTTCATCACAGGATCTAAGCAAACTGTAACAAAATCATCATACATAAGTTCCACTACCGGACGAATTCCTCTCATCGCTGCACCTACCGCCATACCTGTAAACCCTAATTCACAAATTGGTGTTTCAATAACTCTGTCAGGACCAAATTCCTTTAAAAATCCTTGGGTAATACCAAAAGGACTACCCATGGTGCCTAGATCCTCACCCATCATTATTACGTTTTCATCTCTCAGCATTTCTTCATGCATACCTTCTCTAATCGCATGGCTGACACTTATTTTTATCATCTAATAACGCTCCTTTCATTATCAGAAGAGTAATTATCTTCTAAAACGTCACTCGTATTTGGATATGGCGAAGACTGGGCAAATTTATAAGCTTCCTGTATTTCCATATCCATTGCCTCTTCCACCGCAGTTAGTTCTGACTCCTCAACACCATCATCAAGTAAGTAAGTCTTAAAGGCATTAATAGGGTCCTTCCTTTTCCACTCCTCTGTCACTTCCTTTGGGCGATACTTAGCTGGATCTCCCTCGTAGTGTCCATGCATACGGAAAGTCATACATTCCACAATGGATGGTCCATTACCTTCACGTGCGTATTTCACTGCTTTCTTCACAGATTCATAAACCGCTAATACATCATTACCGTCAACTGTTGTTCCTGGAATATCATAAGCTTTGGCACGGACTGCGATATTATCTGTGTTTGTAACCGTATGAATGTTTACAGAAACCCCATATTGATTATTTTCACATAAATAAACCACGGGTAGTTTCCATGCTGCTGCCATATTAATAGACTCATGGAACGCACCAGTATTAGATGCACCATCACCGAAAAAAGCCAATGTTACTTCATTTGTTTTTTTAATCTTTGAAGTCATCCCTGATCCGGTAGCAATTGGAATACCTGCACCAACAATGCCATTTGCACCAAGGATACCTAAGTTGATATCTGCGATGTGCATGGATCCACCCTTACCATGGCAGTATCCAGTTTCTTTACCAAAAATCTCTGCCATCATCTTATCTGTTTTTGCACCCTTTGCGATGCAATGACCATGTCCTCTGTGAGTTGACGTGATAAAATCTGTCTTTTCCAAAGCCTCACAAGTACCTACAGCCCCAGCTTCCTGTCCTATACAAACATGAATATTGCCTGCTAGCATACCCTTTGCAAAACACTCTGATGCTTTTTCCTCAAATTTTCTAATTCTTACCATATTTTCATACATACGAAGAAGCATTTCCTTTGAATATTCCTGTTTTTCACTCAAATAAATTCACACCTTTCCAATGATTAATATTTTTATTATTTATACCAATATCATAGACAAAAGAGAAATTTACTCTAAATTTTATTACCATTTCCATTTGTAAATGTCTCATATTGATTTATTAAGCAAATACTGTGCCAAAATATACTATTTAAATAAAATAAGTGGATTTTCAATATATTTTTAAGAAATGCTAACTTAATACACCAATTTCGATTAATTTACTGTTAATTTACTATTAAAATAATAGATTTATATATAGTCTACAATCTCATTTTTAAAGCTTATTCAATGTATTTCACTGGGATATTTATAATGTGTTCTAAATACAAACACATTATAAATTATTGACTATTTCAAAGAACTTTTAGGTTGTCCGTAATATGAACAGTGCCCACAATCCGAACACGTTACTATCAATGCTAAAAAAGCAGATAGGTTGTCCTTAAATAAATTCAACCATTTGTAAAATAAACCAATAAATGTAATCTTACCGTTTCAAAAAACTCAACAGTAATAAATCAGCTATGTCAATCAAATAAGTATTAAATGTGCACTTTCGTTAGAAAATGTCGAGAACAGGGAGCAATTTACTACCACAAGTACTCTTACACAAATGTTACGCTCCGCTAACCCACATATATATTCTCAATTACAAATCAGGTTAACGAATTGTTTAGTGAGTGTTTATTTAATTAACATATCCAAAATGATCCTGAGAGGCAATAGTAGATTAATTTAAAAATAATATTAGAGTAAAACAGACGATAAAATTTTTAATATATAACACAATAAAAAAATTCGTTTCACATAATCATAAAAAATAATTCACATTAATTTATTGGTTATATATACAATAATAAAACTATTAATAGAGTGATGTGATATTAATCAAAAAATGCAATAAAAAAAGTAGCTAGAAATATTGAAAAGCTCAGCATTTTACTTATGTCCATACTGATTTAGATTAATTTGGTGGATTTTTTCATACAAAGAAGTACGTCCTATGCCTAATATCTTTGCTGCTTTTGTCACATTCCCATCTGAATTATCTAATGCACACTTAACAGCAATGGTTTCCGCCTGTTTTAATGTCATAACTGTATGATTTTTAGCTTCTACCATTGCATTATACACCCTATTTGGTAAATGCTTCGGCATAATTTCTCTACCCTCAGCCATACAATAAGCATACTCAATAGCATTTTCAAGTTCACGTACATTTCCTGGCCAATCCCATTCATTAAGTATTTTACGAGCTTCAGAAGAAAATACTTTTAGAGTACCATTAACTAAATTATTCTGTTTTAATATGTGCTTATTTAATATGTAATCTATAAGTAAATTAATATCATTTTCTCTTTCTCTTAAAGGAGGTGCCACAATATTTATAACATTAATTCTGTAGTAGAAATCCTCTCTAAAATTTTTCTCTTTTATTAATTCCGATAAATTCTTATTTGTTGCTGCTATTATTCTAACATCAATTCCCATCTCTTTAAATCCACCAATTCTTACTACACTCTTTTGTTGTAAAACTCTTAAAAGCTTGCTTTGCATATAAATAGGCATATCTCCTATCTCATCAAGAAATAATGTTCCTCCCTGAGCCATTTCAAACTTCCCAAGTCGACCACCTTTAAGTGCCCCTGTAAAAGAACCATCCTCATATCCAAATAATTCGCTTTCAATTAAATCTCGTGGTATTGCTGCACAATTTATGGCAATAAACGGTCCATTCTTTCGGTTTCCATAATTATGAATTGCCTGTGCAATAATTTCCTTTCCAGTTCCACTCTCCCCCTGAATTAATACTGTGCTATCATTCTTTCCCGCTAATCTTATCATTTTTTTCGTATTTTTCATTGAATTACATTCCCCAATAATACTTGAAACCGTATACTTAGCTTGAGTTCCTGTCAATTTATTAACCATAGATTTAACTTGAGTTATGCTGCGGAATACATCTAAAACGCCTATCATATTTCCATGATCATCCTTCATTGGAATAGCTGTTTTAATAAAATGTATCATGCCATTCCTACCTTCCAGCCTAAATTCTTTATCAATATAGCCCTTTCTAGTTTTAATTACATCAAGAATTGTTGGTTTAAAGTAAACACCTGCTGTTATGTGCTTCCCTATGTAAGATTTATCAATATCTAATATTCGCATTCCTGCTTGATTAATAAACGTGATAATACCTTCCATATCGACAGAGAGCATACCATCTGATGCAGCATCAATAATTAAGCTATATAGATTACTCTGCCTATCTAGTTCTCTTTGCACATTGTACGTCTTTATACTATTTGTTACCATTCTGCTTGTTATAGCCAAGACAGTATCTAAATTATTACTTTTGTTTTTTAAAAGCCCTGAAGTCCCTAATATAGCAATTATAGTATTATTCTCATCGTAAATTGGTACAGCAACACAAAATATATCATGATATTCTTTACAATAATGTTCGTATCCTAATATTGTGTCAACTTTACCACTTTTAACACACATAGAAATTGCTGTAGTCCCTATCTTCTCTTCCGAATAACTAAACCCAGGTCTACAACTTATCTTTAACGTACTGCAAAACTCATCATCATCACTTTTTTGTACAATTAAAACACAAAGATCAGTATCCAGCAATGTTACTATTAATTTTTGATATTTAAATTGCTCACATAATTCTGTCATTACAGGTTTTACAATCTCTATAATTTTTTTGTTCTTTTTCAGAACGATTTTTAGTTCCTTCTCTTTAACCATATTTTCCTCTAAATATATTTCATTAGGATTAACTCCCGCCTTACTTGAACGTAGCCATGAATTAGCAATATTTTTAGGTAATCTAGCATCAATACTGCCATTAGATTGAAAGGCCTCCCATATAGCTTTTTTTTCGCCTTCTTGCATGCAAATCCCTCCTCGCAAAATTTGATTATTCATATTTATAAAACAGCTTGTACAACAGCTTTTTGATAACTTTATAACTTTTTATTCGAATGAATACTCCAAAGTTTAAAATACATCCTAATATCCGTTAGCCAATTTCTAATATGTGTGGATACATATCCCAATTTACCATTTACTTTAAATAAGTTTGAGTCATTATTATGCTGCATTGCGGTGTCAGAGTTATAAGTACATATTCTTCAACGCAATATAGATATTCATTGTATCTATATCCTTCATTAAATTCTCACTTCAATAAAATCCATCTTCGTCTGGCTATGCATTTCCAACTTCTATTAGCACATCCTACTTAAATTTTTCCTTTATTTTAAGTTGATGCAGATGCTCCTGCTATAGCTGCTGTACTACTCGCTGCAGCAATGACAGCTACTATTTGAGCTGCAATTAGTGCTTCAATAGAAATACCAATAGCAGTTTGAATAAGATCCTTTTGACTCTTCATATTCTCAATAAATACATCACTAACTAATGCAGTAGCAGTATATAAATGTATTTCTTTGCTTAACCATTTATATTTTTTTGATGACTTAAGAACGCTTACAATTTCAATAACCTGATCTACTGGTTCATGCCATTTATCGCCAAGTATGGACAAGAACCCAATTGCAGCATACCCACCAGAATACACCTTTATTTTATTTTCTTTTAGTTTATCAAATATTTCTTTGCATCTTAAAACCTTAATTCTATTTTCTTCTAGGCGGAACCCTAATATATGCGATAAAAATTGTAGCCCATTAGTTTTTGAAAATCCATTTTCATTTAATAATTTATAACACTCTTCCATATTTTCTATAATACTACTAACTGAAGAATTTGAATTAGCTAAAAGTATAGAAAGTGAATAATCATCCCCGCCAGTAAGCCATGGATGATTTTTCTTCATTTCTTTATATATCTCTAGGGCTTTATTTATTCTTGTACCCACCGCTTCTTCGCTACATGTAGATAAAAGGGCATAATTAGCTAATGGCAAATACATATTATTTTTAAATCCTGCTTCTTTCATTGTTTTATCATAACAAAGCATTTTATCAAATTCCTGCATTGGGTTATCATATTTACACGCTAGTAATGTTGATAAAATAATCTTAGAAGTACCTCTATAATTAGAAAATATTCCTGTAGTTTCTTTCATATGCTTTCTCACATATTCTATTTTATCTTTATCAAATATCCTGTTATTTAACGTATAAGTCAGTGCTGTAAAATGATTAGTTAAAGAACCTTCCCATTTATACTCGCTAGACACTCTCTTAAACAGCTCAATCAGACTTTCTAGTTTTTCTTTTAGTAACTGCTCCATAAATAATAACCCCCTTGATTTTAAAACAACCATTATTGAATATGCAATCCAATAATGGTTGTTTTAAAGAAATAATTTGGATAATTAAGTTAAATTTTGTAGTTTACTCTGAAGTTCCTCGTAAGAAATTATTCTAAGTTCGTATTGTTTCTTTGTGTTTCTTATAGCTTCAAAGTTATCTATTTTCTTTCTAAACTTCATGAGTTTCTCATCATATTCTTGCACTGATATAATATTCATTGCTAAAGCCTTATCAAGTGATTCCTTTTGTAGTTTAAATTGCTCTTCTAATTGAGACTTTTCTTGGAGTATTACTTGATCTTTTAATCTCTTTTCAATCTCGATCAACTCTTTTTTAAGTTCATCTTTCTTTTCAAGTTTAGGTTCCATAAATTTAAGAATATCACTTACATCAATTCCAGACATCTCGTTTGTTTTTAAAACATATTCAACATATTTCTCACCTATTTGCTTATATGCAGCATCTAGTTCACCATCAATCGACGTGATTTCAGTTTTTATATTGTTCAGTTTAGCATTTTCCCTTGAAGCAGTGACAACGGTGCTTACAGCAGCATTGGCAGCTTTACTTAAAGATTCAGTTGTTGCTTTAGTTGCAGCTTTTAAATTGTCAAAAAGACCCATTTGAACTTCCTCCTCTATTATAGACAATACAAAATAAAGATATTGCTGAATTTTGCATATTCTTATATAATGTATAATTCTACATCTTCTAGAAAATACCCTTCTTAATTATTTTAGTATTTTACACAACTTTTGTAAATATTTTTAATAAACGTAAATAATGATTTGCCTCTCGTAATGTGTGGTCAGCCAATAAAGGTATTATTATGGACTTAATTTTGCAATCTACCAATCCTTGTGTACCTTGTGATTTAAATTTAGCTATTTCTATAGTTGCTTTAAGGCTGTCTTGCGTTACTTTTGAAATTGGAATTACCTTATCCATCGCTTCTTTAGACTCTTCTGTCAAATTATCAAACTCAATTCCAAAGTTATTTGCCATATTTATAAGTTCATTTTCAGTTGGGTCAAGAAGTCCACGAATGAATTTCGAATGCTCAGCCATAATTCTATTCCAGAATGATTCTTGCTCATACATATCCCTCTCCAAATTAATTTCCTCACGGTTTTGAAGCCTTTGAACTAATTGAAGATAAAATTTTGCTTCTCTTAATATGTGATCTAAAAGTAAAGGGTAGTTGTTTGTAAATATCCTACAAGATAAAACATTGGATAAAACCATAGTCTTAAATTGTGCTAACCCATTAATTAATTCCATTGCTCTATTATTAAGCATAAATACTCTTTGCACAAGCATAGGATTGCCTATCATTAATGCATCATTTCCCATTAATCCCACTTCTGATTTTGTTAAATTAGTTGGTATATTTACCCCCGTGAAATATGCTGAAGCCATCTCAGCTTTTAATGTATAAGGTGTTATTACTTCACCAGACTGTAATACGCTTGAACTTACAACACCATTAGAAAGTGATATAGTGTCTCCTAAAAGTCTGTCAAACTCCATTCTGAAGTTATTCGCCTGCTGGATATAATTTGAGTCCTTTTGTGTAAAACCTATTGCTAAAAAGAATGAGTGTTCCTTCATGATTCTTGCAAAAAAAAGATGTAGCTCAAGGGATTGTCGTATAAATTCAGTACTAGATATCATAGTTAAATCTCCTTAAAAAATTCTATTCGCTATCATTATATTAATATGTATAATGAAAGGTTACTTTTTATTATACGTATTAAAGTAATAAAAGATAAATTAAACACCATAGAAACTTAAAATCTAAGTTGCTATGGTGTTAGTTTTAAGTACATATTAAAATTCATACCTATCAGGGTATTCTTCATTACCTTGTATTTTCTCTGAAATTAATTTTAGTAATAGTTTTTGAGCATTAACATCAAATAAATCCATTTGATTATAAATAATTAATGACATCTCATTAATTACTACTTCCTCACTAATATTATATGATTTTTTATCCAAAGATACTCTAAACCCCTTTGTTTTATTGTCTCCAGAATTTTTATAAAACTTCTCATCCCACATTCCTTCTACCTTGTTTCCTTCATAATCTGTTATACTTTTTTGCATCATTAATAACCCCTCCTTCTAATGTAGCTGTATATTCTCTTATTATAATTTTTATATGCTATTCCATCATTTTTTATTCTCGTTTTTATATAAGAAACAATGTAAGTATAAATGTTGTTAATATTGTGACTATACCTTGAAGCAGTGTGGCAACTGTTTGAGTTTTGTATGCAGTCTTTACATCCATTCCTCCAAATTGTGACACAACCCAGAAATAGCTATCATTAGCATGGGACACTGTCATTGCACCAGCACCAATTGCCATAACTACAAGAACCTTTGCGATTTCAGTTGTGAAACCTAAAGCAGGCAGGATTGGGAATAATAAAGCTGATGTGGTAACAATTGCTACAGTTGAAGACCCTTGTGCTGTCTTTAAAGCAGCAGCTATTATAAATGGAACAAAAATCCCTATATTTAAGGACTGTAAGCTTTGACCTAAATAATCTCCAATTTTTATTTCCTTAATAACATTACCAAGAGCTCCACCTGATGCAGTTATTACAAGTATTATGGCTGCGTCCTTAAGTGCTACCCCTACCCAGCCATTTAGTGTCTCTTCATTAAGCTTTGGACCTAGCATAAATGCAAATATAACACCTACGAATAATGCATTTACTGGAGTACCTAAAAAAGCAGATATATCAAACAGTAAACCTTTACCAAAAGGGTTACCTGGAAACTTTGCAATGGACCCTAATGCCAAAAGAATGATAGGAACTATTATTGGGGCAAAAGCTTTTGCTGCTGATGGAAGCTTGCCATAACGCTTTATTTCCTCTTCATAGGTCCTGGTATCCTCTGAAATATCGATATTTGATTTATATTTTGAAGCTACTTTGTTCGCAAAAATATTCCCTACTACTGCTGCAGGAATTGCAACAATTAAACCGACAAGAATTACTAAAAATAAGTTATCCAGCTTTAAGTTTGCTGCTGCTGCAATAGGACCTGGCGTTGGTGGTACAAGAGTATGTGTTGCATAAAGTCCAGTTGAAAGTGCAACTGACATAGCTACCAGCGAAGTTTTTGTTTTTTTGGCTAAAGTTTTATTTAATGAAGAAAGAATTACAAAACCAGAATCACAGAAAACTGGTATAGAAACTATAAACCCTATTATACTCATAGCTACAGTAGGTCTTTTTTCACCTACAGCCTTGATTACAACCTCTGCCATTTTAATAGCACCCCCAGATTTTTCTAGGAAAGTACCAATAATACAACCTGCAAGTATTACAAGTCCAATACTTGTTAATGTGCCTCCAAAACCTTTTGAAATATATTCTGCTATTTTGTCCATTGGCACACCTGCAGCAAAAGCTAAGCCATAAGATGCAATAATCAATGACAAAAATGGATGTAATTTAAATTTTGATGTGGCAAGTACTATAAAAACAATTGCTAATAACAAGATAACGATTAACATAGGTCCTTGTACCATTATATTGTCCCCCTCAAATTTTTTATATGAAATGTCTTTAAGACATAACACTACTTATTGTATGTAATAAATTATGTTGCATTATCTAATATTTTATTTTAATCTTATTAACATAGTTCGACAAATATCCTCAATTCCCCTTCAAAATTTGTATAATAAAGTAAAAGCTCCAAGATATAAATCTTACAATTTGACCTCCCCAATAACATAAAAAAAGCCAGCAGATAAATAAATATCCACTAACTCTATTTCTTTAAGCTATATAAAATACACTTTTCAAGATTTTATTTCTGGATAGTTTACATTTAAAGAAGTCGCATTAAGAAGAGTATCAAGATATTCTTGTACATCTTTCTTTGCTCCTATTAGATCCATATCTGAATAATTACCACACTGATCAGGTTGTGCTCCTGGTATCTCTCCTTCAAACGATATTACAAATTTCATCATATCTTTTACTACCTCAATAGCCTTTGTCTTATCTATATTCCTCATAATCATGTAGAATCCTGTTCTACAACCCATTGGTCCAAAGTAGATAACGTCTTTAGCTATGTCTGTATTTCTTAGGTACGTAGCACCAATATGCTCAATAGTATGACAAGAATCTGTTGACATAACCTGTTCTCTATTAGGTTCTTTCATTCTAAGATCATAAGTAATGATATCTCCATCTATCCTAGATTCATAAAAACCTCTCAATAACTTAATATGATTAACTTGAAAGCTTGATATAACTTCCATTATTATCTCCTCCTAATTTTCATTATACAACTCAAAGTCGTCTATCTCTCTTCAATATGTTATACCCTATTATAACATATTAAATATTAAGGCCCAAAGCCTAAAGAAGGATATTAAATTATTTGAAGCCATTTTACTTGTAGTTAGTGTTGTAATTGGTAGCGGTGTATTTTTAAAACCATCATCAGTATTTAAAGCTACAGGAGCACCTGGTCTTGGAATGTTAGCATGGGTAGTTGGTGGTATTATCTCCATTTGTGGTGTATTATGTATCGCAGAATTAGGTTCAGCAATTCCTAAAACAGGTGGACTTATAATTTACCTTAAGGAATTGTATGGTGAAAAGTATGGATTTTTACTTAGATGGGTATATGTATTAATTTATTTTCCTGGTATAAATGCTGCTCTTGCAGTAATTTTTGCCACTCAATGTACATCATTTATTTACATTACTCCTATGGGTCAAAAACTTTTGGCTATAGGTTTAATTGTTGTAACTACAGCAATTAAACCACTGTAATAAGAAGTATACTTATTGCAGTGGTTTTAAGTATATCTAAAAGTAATTCATCTCTTTAAGCTCCATATCTTCTGTGAGTTTTATTATTTCATCAATTATATTTCCTATATGCTCTATAGTATCTAATAGCGGCTTTTCTGTTGTTATATCTACTCCTGCCATTTTAGCAAGTTCTACCGGTGTTTTAGTTCCGCCTGCTTTTAATACTTTTCTCCAGTCATCTACCGCTGGTTGCCCTTCTCTTAAAATTCTATTACTTACCTCTGTAGCTATGGTAAGTCCAGCACTATATGTATATGGATAAAGTCCCATATAATAATGTGGCTGTCTCATCCATGTAAGCTCTGCACCATCAACGATTTTCACAGAATCTCCCCAGAATTTTTCTAGAATACCCTTTTTTATTTCATTAAGATCAAAGGCTTGCACACTTCCACCTGCATCTATTGTTTTATAAACTTCTCTTTGATAATCAGCCTCCAATAAATGAGTTACAAAATTATGGTAGTAAGTTCGGCTAATCATAGAAGATAAGACCCATCTCTTAAATCTAGGTTCATCATTTGTTTTCATAAGATAATTTGACATAAGCATTTCATTCATAGTAGATGGTGCTTCTATAAAATATAAGGACGGCAAAGCATTAAAAATATTTTGATTTTTGTTAATTAACGTAAAATGACCTGCATGGCCTAATTCATGAGCAAGGACAAATACTTCCTTCATTTTCTCAGACCAAGATAGTAAAATGTAAGGATGACTACCATAAGGAGTAGCACAAAAGCCACCTGTTGATTTCCCTTTGTTTACAGCGAAGTCGATCCATTTTTCATCATAAGCTTTTTTTACCATTTCTACATAATCTTCACCTAATACTGATAATGCTCCCTCCACATATTTTTTCGATTCCTCCACAGATATGGTTGGCTCATAAGTAGGATCTACTTCAAGCTTTAAATCTGCAAAGGTCATTTCATCAATATTATGAATTTTTTGGAGCAGTTTCGCATATTTTCTCATATGTGGTGCTAGCTTTTCAATGATTATATCTATTTGTCTATCATATAATTCCCTCTCTACCTGTTGAGGAAATAATAGACTATCAATAACAGAATCAAAACCTCTAAGCGTTGCTAATGTTTTTTCCTTTTGAACCTGAGTCTGATAAAGTGATGCTACTGTATGTTTATATTCTCCTAGTTTTGAAGAAAAAGCTTCAAAAGCTGCTCTTCTAATTTTAGTATCAGTCTCATACTCCCATCCATCTTCAAAAAGTACATAACTAAGAGGATATTCAGTTCCATCTACACTGAAATTTTCAAAATCCATATCACTTAATTTAGTTGTTTCATATGTGGAATAAGCAGAATCTAGTGTTCCAGATAAAGCGGATAATACCTTTTCTACTTCAGGGTGTAATGAATGTTTTTTTAATTTTTTTATCTCTCCTAAATAATGGCTATTTTCTTTTGATTTTTCAATTGCTTCATCTATTATTTTTTCATCGACTTCATTAATTTCGCTTACTACAAAACTTAGTCTACTTTCAATATTCGATAATATGTTAATAGACTTCATATATCTAGCTTGATTTTCTACATTAGATTGATCCGTAGAAACCTTAAGACTTGCATAAGTTGAAATAAGGTCTTCACTTTCCATTATAAGTCTCATTTTATCCAAACAGTCATTTATATGACTAGCGTTGTTCAATTTTTCTTTATAGTTTTTTTCTATTTCTATTGTAAGCTCTTCTAAACCTTTTATAGCTAAATCATACTGCTTCTCTGTTTGGAATAGTGAAGATAAATCCCAAGTAAGCGACTTGTCTACATCCTTTCTTTCTATTAAGGCTGTTTTCATTATAAATCCTCCTTATTTAGTTAGATGTTATTTTTAACTATATTAATATTCATAAAATGTATTACATATACATTCTATGTCAGACTTACGAATTCCTTTAAATGGTTCCGTGCAAAGTTTCTTTCGTATATCTCCAATAAATAGTTTGATTTTATCCTAATAAAGTTGTAAAGTGTAATGATATAACAAATTTTCTAAAAATTATAGAATATGAAAGGAATTATTTAATTATGAAAACAAAATTAGAAAAAAAATTCGGTCTTGTTACTGCGATAGCGATGGTTGTTGGCATCGTTATAGGCAGTGGCGTTTTCTTTAAGGCAGAAAAAGTATTAACTGCAACTGGGGGAAATCTTTCACTAGGTATTTTGGCTTGGGTTATTGGCGGTGTTATTATGATTTCTTGTGCCTATACTTTTGCTGTAATGGCAACTAAATACGAGAAAGTAAATGGTATAGTAGATTATGCAGAAGCTGCTATGGGTGAGAAATATGGATATTATGTTGGCTGGTTTATGGCACTAATTTATTATCCAACATTGACATCAGTATTAGCATGGGTTTCAGCTAGATATACCTGCGTATTATTGGGATTCCCAATTACAGGTGGAGAGTCTATGACTATTGCCTGTCTATATTTGATAGGTAGTTATGCTTTAAATGCATTATCACCAGTTTTATCTGGTAAATTTCAAGTCAGTACAACTATTATAAAACTCATTCCACTGATTTTAATGGCTATAATTGGGACAATCGTAGGTATCCATAGTGGTATGACTATGATTAATTTCACAACAGTAGTAAAAAAAGTAAATACTGCGAATGCATTATTTACAGCAGTTGTTGCAACCGCCTTTGCATATGAAGGTTGGATTATTGCTACAAGTATCAATGCTGAATTAAAAGATGCAAAGAAAAATCTTCCACTTGCTCTCGTTGGAGGAACTTTTATAATTATGGCTGTTTATATTCTTTACTATATAGGACTAGCTGGAGCTGTAACAAACGAAGTTATGATGAAAGGTGGAGAAGCTGGAGCTAAATTGGCATTCCAAAAAATATTTTCCTCTGCAGGTGGTACTCTAATATTTGTATTTGTAATTATTTCTTGCCTCGGAACTTTAAATGGATTAATGCTCGGATGTACTCGTGGTATTTATTCATTAGCAGCAAGGGGCTTTGGACCAAAACCAAAAATATTTAAACAAATAGATAGTGAGACTAATATGCCAACAAATTCATCTATACTAGGACTACTTCTTTGTGCTATATGGTTATTATACTTCTATGGAGCTAACTTAACAAAACCTTGGTTCGGATTCTTTTGTTTTGATTCATCAGAATTACCTATAGTTACTATTTATGCATTATATATTCCTATTTTTATTATGATAATGAAAAAAGAAAAAGATTTAAGCTCATTTAAAAGATTCATAATGCCTACTATTTCATTAGCAGGATGCGTATTCATGATAATTGCTGCTTGCTTTTCTCATAAAATGGAAGTTGTTGCATATCTAATTATCTTTGTAATAATAATGGCTATTGGTGCTTTGTTTTCAAAAAAAGCAAATCTTAATTAGGAGCTAATATCTAATTAAAAGATGTTATTAATGAGGACAAACCTCTATGCATGGCTATTGATATAGCATATTAATAATAAGCAAAAGCCATTTCCTTTCGGAAATGGCTTTTAATTTTTTATCTGGTAAATACCAATTCTACCTTCGAAGATAGATATTCATTATAACTATATCCCTCTTCATTAAACTCATTCAGTTCATTTGGTGAAATAATATTATTTTCAATTATAAACCGACTCATAAGTCCCCTTGCACGCTTTGTGTAAACAGTTATTCCTTTGTATACTCCGTTTCTATACTCCTTAAACACTGGTGTTATCACTTCTACATTGAGTTTACTAATATCTATTACTGTAGAATATTCCTTTGGTGGAGAGTATTTTATAAGTTCTTTAATTAAGGCACTAGCCTCATTAATAAATATAGGCTGTGTATATAAATTAGTATTAAGCGCCTTTTCCATTTTTAAAGTTTTCGCTGGCGATAATATGGTAATCATTCGTAACTCACCTCAGCATAATTATATCATAATGGATTTCCTGTTTAATCTGGAAATCCATTTTACTATTTTATATGTTTCTATTATTTTTATATTTCACTAAGAATCTCTTCAACTAATTCTTGTTCATGCCTTTTTATTTTGCTCCTTTTCTGTTCTAGAACAACTACAGTTTTATTTTTTATAAAGAATGCAACAACTATTCCTACAAAACATACTAGAGTTGCAACTAGTAATGTATCATTTATAGCAGCTACAGCTACTTGCTTCATTCCAGAATCCCTTACCGCATGAAAAGCTTGCCTATGTCCTAAAATTGTAGTTAATATAGCGATTCCAAAAGAACCTGAAACCTGCTTAACGGTACTGTTTAGTGCTGTTCCCCTTCCTGTAAGTTCTCTAGGAATAGCATTCATTCCTGCAGTTTGTGTAGGCATTATCGCAAGCCCCATACCGATACCTCTTACCATCATAATCATCATTACAGTATTATATGATGTTTCCAATGTAAGCCTACTTAAAAAATAAGAAGAAATAGTTAATATAGAAAGGCCTATAATTGTTAACCATTTAGCTCCAAACTTATCAAATAACCTTCCACTTATAGGCATCATAATTCCTGTAACTATTGCGGCAGGCAGCATCAACATTCCCGCTTGCATAGGGGTATACCCTCTAATGTTTTGAAGGTATAGTGGCATTAGAAATAATGCTCCAAACATCCCTACAGTAGTGACTGTCGAAATAATCAAACTTAGACTATATGGAAATATTTTTAATATCCTTAACTCTAGCAGTGGATCTTCATGATGAAGTTCAATATATATAAAGCTTATTAAAGATATTACTGCGACTGCAAAAAGTCCTAATATATATCCAGACATCCACCCCTGTGAGTTTCCTTTACTCAATGCTAATAAAAGAGAAAATAATCCAACAGCAGAGGTGATTGACCCAAATATATCAAATTTCTTATCATTTCTTGTTGGCGTCTCCTTCAGCAGTAAAATGGCTAAAGTAACTCCTATCACACCTATTGGAATATTTAATGTAAAAATTAGTCTCCAATCCATATATTGAATAATATATCCACTTAAGGTTGGCCCAATAGCAGGAGCTGCCATTGCTGATATACCCCAAACACCAAGGGCTAACCCTCTCTTTTCAAGTGGTACAATCTGATATATCATAGCCATACCAACTGGCATTATCATACCGCCACCAATAGCCTGCACAACTCTAGCTGCAATCATTGTGTCAATACTAGTTGACAATCCGCAAAGAGCAGAACCTATAGTAAATACTGTTAGGGCAAAAATATATAGCTTTTTAATCCCAAATCTATCTCCGAGGTATCCCGTAAATGGAATAACTATACTCATAGTGAGCATGTATCCTGTAAGTATCCATTCAATTTGATCAGTAGAAACTTTAAATATTGTCATCAGTTTAGGAATGGCCACATTTACTATACTAGAGTCCAAAATGGCCATAAAAGTACCTACAATAACAACTGTGAGGGCCACCCACATGTATCGTTCTTCATGTTTATCCATAACACACATCCTTTATAACTTTATGCTAATTAATTTTGTAATATAATAGGTAACTAACTATTTAGTTAATATTAAAAAAAGGCTTTAACAGCCCATTGAAAAGTTAAGTTCTGTAATTAACTTACATTGAATCTGATCCCATTATTTTTCTTTTATTGCAGATTTATAATATACCTTACGAAATTCTCTAAACACTTCTCTAAATCTTTTTTTTGTCGTTTCCCTATCAAAGCCATAAAAATCAGACCATCTATCCCCTAATGCTAAAAATACCGATCCAGGCACCATACTAAAGAAAAATGAATATAACATAAGCCCTACAGAATCATCTATTGATATACATTTCTCCTGCAGTTTGTTTAGTTTAAATTCAAGTGATGGTAATAAAGTATCAAAAATTGTAACGTCACTAGAAGAAGTTTTTAAAGCCTCAATAATTATAATTCGTAATATATCTTTTTTTACTTCCATATAATCGAATAATTCCTCATAAAATTTATCAGCCTGCTCTTCGTCATTCCAGTCAATGTTTTTTGCCAGCTTTCCTACTACTTCACTAGTTTCAGTTCTATACCCATTAATAAGCTCTTTTAACAGCTTTTCTTTTGACTCAAAGTAATAATAAATCATTGCTTTATTTACTTTTGCTCTAGCAGCAATTTCATCCACCCTGGCTCCACAAAAACCTTTTTCGGAAAAAATTTGAGTTGCAGCCTCCAGTATTTTTTTCTGAGTTATCAGTGCTTTGTCATTCTGTGAATTTGATTTTTCTTTCATATTAAGCTCCTAAGTTTATATATTATTTATTATTTAATTAACTAAATAACAACTAACTAACTGTTTAGTTAATCTTACTATAGTGCTATTATAAAGTCAATAATAAATTTATTTAACTTTATCTATTTCTGCTATGTGAATTTCACTTGCATGTTCTAAAGCTCTTAAGATTTGTGTATGTTCATCGAGCTTATTATTTATAATTTTTAGTAAATCTAAAATTTCATTATTACAAATATTATAATATAAAAAAATATTAATCCAGTAAAAATTTTTTTTATTCCATCATATTTTTTGTATTCTTTATGATCCTTATTTTCATTGTGGTTTAAACTTAGAGAAATTAACATAAAACCTATAGGTATAAAATCTTCCTTACCAATTTTACCTTTAACAATATTACCTATAAAAAAGCATATAAGTATTATAATACTTGTAATTCCACACAAATTAATAATTATCGAAAATATTTTTTTCAAAATCACACCACCTTTACGCTTTACAAATAACTTACAATAATCTTTATACTAATTATAACATAAGTTCTAAATATTAGAGATTATAACATAATCTATTAATTTATTTAACTGTTTTATATTTGATACTCATTTACTTTTTAAATACAAATAATCACCATAGAAGCTTAAACTCTAAGCTACTATGGTGATTATATTTTCTTCAAATGTCATTTATTACTAATACCTTTAATCTAGGTAATTTAGGTAACCTAACTTACTATTTTATTTCTGGATAGTTTACATTTAAAGAAGTCGCATTAAGAAGAGTATCAAGATATTCTTGTACATCTTTCTTTGCTCCTATTATATCCATATCTGAATAATTACCACACTGATCAGGTTGTGCTCCCGGTATCTCTCCTTCAAACGATATTACAAATTTCATCATATCTTTTACTATCTCAATAGCCTTTGTCTTATCTATATTCCTTATAATCATGTAAAACCCTGTTCTACAACCCATAGGTCCAAAGTAGATAACGTCTTTAGCTATGTCTGTATTTCTTAGGTACGTAGCACCAATATGCTCAATAGTATGACAAGAACCCGTTGACATAACCTTTTCTCTATTAGGTTCTTTCATTCTTAGATCATAAGTAATGATATCTCCATCTATCCTAGATTCATAAAAACCTCTTAATAACTTTATATGATTAACTTGAAAGCTTGATATAACTTCCATTATTATCTCCTCCTTGTAATTTTCATTATACAACTCAAAGTCGTCTATCTTTCTTCAATATGTTATATCCCATTATAACATACTATACTGTACTAGTACGGACCTGTTTGTGGACATCAGCTTCGTAATTGGGGAATTATTACTTATAACTGTAACCCTATAGCTTTATGTCTTAATGTTGATAGGCGATTAAGAGCATCATTTAATGTCTCCGTCTTCTTTGCAAAATGTAGCCTAATTAAATGATTGACATCTTCTCTAAAGAAACTTGAACCAGGAACTGCACCAACACCAACCTCTTTTGCTAACCACTCACAAAATTTAATATCATCACTTACACCAAACTCTGAAATATCTACCATTATATAATAAGCACCTTGTGGAGTTGTATATGTTAATCCTATTTCATCAAGTCCTCTTAAAAATAAATCCCTCTTGTGTGTATATACCTTTTGTAATCCAGCATAATAATCATCATCAAAATTCAATGCTGTGACCGCTGCCTCTTGCAAAGGTGCCGCTGCGCCAACTGTAAGAAAATCATGTACTTTTTTTGCGACATCTACAATTCTTTTGGGCCCTATAATATAACCTAATCTCCATCCAGTTATTGAATATGTTTTTGATAAAGAACTACAAGAAATTGTCCTTTCAAACATATTGGGAAGTGATGCAAAATAAGTATGTTTATATGGTGCATAAATTATATGTTCATAAACCTCATCTGTAATTACAAATGTATCGTATTTTTCCGCTAAATCAGCAATAATTTTCAATTCATCATATGCAAACACTTTCCCAGTTGGGTTGGAAGGGTTACAAAGTATTAGTGCTTTAGGATTTTGTTTGAAAGCTGACTCTAATTCGTTTATATTGAAATTAAAGCTTGGTGGGCGTAATGAAACAAATATAGGCTCTGCTCCTGATAAAATAGCATCTGCAGTATAGTTTTCATAGAAAGGAGAAAAGACTATCACTTTGTCTCCTGGATTACAAACTGACATCATTGCTACCATCATTGCTTCTGTACTTCCACAAGTGACAACAATTTCACTATTTGGATCTATATTTATACCCATAAATCTTGATTGCTTTTTTGAAAGTGCTTCTCTAAAATTCTGTGCTCCCCAAGTAACAGCATATTGATGAGGTCCTTTGTTTACTACATCACTTAATGAATTTAATAGTTCTTTAGGTGGATCAAAGTCTGGAAATCCCTGAGAAAGATTTACTGCATTATATTTACTTGAAATTCTTGTCATCTTTCTAATTATGGATTCAGTGAAAGAGGCCGTTCGATTGCTTAAACCTGGCATAATGCACTTCCTTATTATTTATTTTTTATTTACTCGTTTTGAAGAAAAATCGCCTACCAATTGTAAAGCTTGAACTATCACAATTAATACAACAACACATGTTACCATTACTGTCGTATTATAACGTTCGTAACCATATTGTATTGCTAAATTTCCTATGCCACCGCCCCCAACAGTACCTGCCATAGCTGAATATCCAATTAAAGCAATAGCAGTTATAGTTATTCCATTTATGAGTTGTGGAAGTGCCTCTGGTATAAGTATACCAATTATTATGTCTATAGCTTTAGCACCGGATGCTACTGCAGACTCTAAAACGCCTTTACTTACATTCCTAAAAGAAACTTCCGAAAGCCTTGCATAAAAAGCTATTGCTGATACTAAAAGTGGCACTATAACAGCAGATGGTCCAATAGTTGTATGCACAATTGCCTTACTAAGTGGTATAAGAAGTACTAACAGTATTATAAATGGTATCGATCTTATTATGTTTATAGTAACCCCTGAAATTTCATTTAGCACTCTGTTTTTTAAAAATAAATTATTAGAAGTTAAAAAAAGAAAAAGTCCAAGTAGCCCACCAATTATAATTGCACCTATAAGCGACACAGAAACCATAAGAAAGGTTTCTTTAAGTGCTAATACTAATTCTTGTAAAAGGTCAAAATTATTTGATACCATAGTTAATCACCTCCACACTGAATGTACTAATTTTCAAGTAATTGATAGCTTCCATTATGCTCTCATCACTACCAGTTATATTCAAATATAATATTCCCACAGGTAAATCCCTAATATACTCAATTTTTCCATGAAGTATATTAAAGGTCACATTATATTTAGTTGAAAGTTTGGATAGCACTGGATCTGTAGCAGATTCTCCAATGTATTTAATTTTTACGATAGTACCTTTTAAACTTTTAATAAGTTCTTTTGGTAACTCAAATTTTGAAGAATGTTCTAAAAGTTGCTTTGTAAATTCATGTTTTGGTTTTGTGAATAAATCATAGACTAGGCCTTCCTCAACAACCTTTCCTTTATTCATAACTGCAACTTTATTACAAATAGCTTTTATGACCTCTAATTCATGAGTTATAATTATAATAGTTATTCCATATTTTTCATTTATATCTCTAAGTAACTTTAAAATAGCTGCAGTAGTTTCAATATCAAGGGCTGAGGTTGGTTCATCACACAATAATATTTGAGCATTATTTGCCAAAGCCCTTGCAATTCCTACCCTTTGTTTTTGTCCTCCACTTAATTTTGAAGGATAACTTTTTGCTTTATCCATTAATCCAACAACCTGTAAAAGTTCATTAACTCTTGTGTATATTTCATCCTTAGTTTTACCTGCAGCTTTAAGCGAAAAGGCGATATTCTCATAAACAGTTTTGCTTTCAACTAAATTAAACATCTGAAATATCATTCCAATTCCTCTTCTTAATTCTCTTAATTCTTTACCTTTATAATTCACAATATTTTTATTATCAACTATTATTTCTCCACTTGTTGGTTTTTCTAAAAGATTAATTGTTCGTAATAATGTGCTTTTACCAGCACCACTCGAACCAATTATTCCAAATATTTCTCCACTTTTAATTTGCAACGAGACATTTGAAACAGCGTGAAATTCACATTTCTTTTGCTTAAAGGTTACGCTGATATTTTTAAGTTCTATCATTAAAACATGCCTCCTTCTATTAAAATGAAATTTGCAGCTTTTTATTTCCTGTAATTAATAATTAGCTGGTTTTTGGAAGGCAGCATATTGACCCTTTGGATCATCAATTACTGATTTAAATTTTGCGGATTTCACTATCTCTAATATATCTTTTGATAACTGAGAATTTACATCTGCTGTTCTTACCGCTATAATATTAAAATAACCGTCAGCTAGTTTCTCATTATATAAAGCTTCGCTAGGTTTAAGTCCTGCACCAATTGCATAATTACCAGGAATAAGTGCTAAGTCTGCACTTTCTAAAGTCCTTGGAAGACTTGGTGCTGCGATAAGCTTAAATATAAGTTTTTTAGGATTATATGATATGTCTTTTACTGTTGCCGTTGCAATATCTGCTTTAGGATCTATTTTTATAAGGCCCGCAGCTACAAGAACCTTTAATGATCTTGTTAAATTTACAACATCATCTGGGATAGTAACTAGTGCGCCTTCTTTTAGTTTATCTAAGGATTTAGCTTTGTTTGAATAAGCCCCCATACTTAAAGTAGGTATTTTTGTAATTGCAGTTATTTCTAATTTGTTATCAGTAGCAAATTTTTTAAGATAAACAGAGTGCTGAAATATATTAAGATTAATTTCTTTGTTTGCAAGTGCATTATTAGGTTGAATATAATCACTAAATTCCTTAATTGTAACCTTATATCCCTTTTGTTCTAAGGCTGGTTGAATTGCATCTTTAAACATATCACCATAAGGACCTGCGCACACCCCTACTACTATAGTCTTTACTGGAACACTCTTTGTAGTAGTTTTCGGGGCAGTAGTTTTTCCACATGCTATTAGGCTAAAAGCTAATGTTAACCCCACTCCAATTGACAATGTCTTTTTTAATATCATCTTAATCATCCTCTCAAGTCTTATTTTTATGCCATACCATTGCAAGTAACTCCCTTTCTCTCTGGTTGTCAGGCATCATCGGGCCAGTCCCTACACCACTCTGGATAAGAAGTTTCTATTTAGTTTTAAGCCTAAAAAATATAAAATACACCCAGAATCTAAATTATTCTAGAGTAAAAATTAAAGGATTTCAAACCAATACCAAGTATTCATATGTGTATATTATACATTGTTTTTATAATAATACTAGTGTAAAGTAATGTCAATTATTCTTTTGTTTTAAACTAACCTATTGCAAATAAAAGCACCTATAGCTCAAACACTTTTTTCAAAGTGTCTATTCTATAGATGCTTTTTCACTCTGTTGCTATTTTTCTAAGCTATAGCAACTATACTAGTAGCTGTAGAAACTATCTTAGCATCTTTCTTGCCAATTAAGTCACCATTAGATGATAAGAAAATGTTGTTTGAGATAACTAAATCCATAAGAGCCTTTACCTCAATTTCTGTAACTGTTGGTACTCCAGTTTCATCAGCTTTAATGTCATCTACAGTTAAAGTAAAATACTTTCCTTCTACAACTGTTAAAAATCTCATAATTAATTTATGCATATCATTATTCCTCCTTTAAATTATTTAACAAAGCATCTAAATTTCCAGTCTTTGATGAGAAACTATTCCATAAGTAAGCTAAACTGATCTTGTCTGTCTAATGCAAACAATGGGTAAGTTTTGATATTAGAGATAGCTTGTCCTACTGCAAATATGTCCGCATCCACTGCCGTAACTTTTAAATTACTTAGTGTTTTTGTTACAAACTGATCCTTGCCATCCTCTCCCACTCCTACTTTCATTGTCATCCTTAATGCACTTGCCACCTTTGAAGATACAATTGCCATACTAATCACTCCTTTCATTTTGTTTTCACTGAATATATATGACGTTCCAGAATTTTGTGCGAAGTTTTCTGAAAAGATTTAATCTACATAAGATCTAATCACAACGTTAATTTTTCTTAAACTTATGTTAGTTTCCCTGAGGTGTTAGTAAGTAACTGGATTTTACATTTTTGCTAATAATATCGCATATATAATTTAAAATTTTATTTAATAGAATTCCATTTTATTAAATTCTATTAAATTCTATTAAATTGATTAAACATAAATAAATGTAAATATAGTTTTAATATAAGGCTACAGGTGTGATGATATCACTTCTAAAGAAAATGATTTATATAATATTTTTTATTTCAATTAATTATTTATTTATACAAATGAATTCATTTAAACTAAAACTTGCATTTTTTATGAACTAGGACTACAATAAACCTTAAATCACAGAGAAAAATAATAAATAGTTTAACTCTACCTTTTGTGACATCACAAAAGTAATAAGGGGACTTATGTGATAGTATTTAAAGGAAAATATTATCATGTGGCTGTTTTTTACAGTAATTGTTGCCCTAAGCCATATTACAAAATATGGTTGTATTTCATGTTTGATAAAGTTAAATAGGAGGAGTAAAATTAAATTTTTTAGGAGGGGTATTTATGTATAAGGACATACTTACATTATCAGTTGTAAATTTTAATGCTGTATGGGGTGATAAGGAAACAAACTTAAATAGGATTAAGGGCTATATTGAAGCAGCAGCAAAAAAAGGCTCTAACATGATTGTTTTCCCTGAAATGAGCTTAACAAGCTACGATGATATAGCATCAACTCCAAAAGCTGAAAAAATGCAAACTAAGCTTGCAGAAACTATTCCGGGACCTTCAACAGATGAAATTGAAAGTTTAGCTAAAAAGCTTGGCATATATGTTATTTTAGGAATGCCTGAAATAGATAAAGATGATGCCAGCAAAAAATACAATTCACTTGCGGTATTTACACCAGAAGGTTTATATGGTTCTTATAGGAAAATGCATCTTCCAGCACCTGAACCAAATTGGGCAGTTAGAGGAGATAAACCATTACTTTTAAAAACCCCATGGGGACCGATTGGTGTGTCAATCTGTTATGATTCATATTGTTTTCCAGAAATGACACGTTATTATGCAGCTAAAGGTGCTAGACTATGTATAAATAGTACTGCATATGCACATTGCCATGGTCCAAGTCTTGCAAGAACAAATTTAGAAGCTAATTGCATAACAAATGGAATTTTTATTGCTTCAGCTAATTTGTGTGGTCTAGATGTAGATAATTATTTTTGGGGTGGAAGCAGCATAATGGGACCTTCAAGAGAAACATGGCAAGTAGATTATTATACGGGTTTGCCGTTTAATGAGAAAGGCGCAGATCAAGAAAAAATGTATACAGAAACAATTGATTTAGGTTTAGCAACAAGATTTTTGTACAAGCATAATGAATCGGTTGGTTCACCAGATTTCAGGCCAGAAAAATATATTGAAATGTATCAAGATATTTTAGATGACCCAAAGTTTGGTAAATAATAAGGAGGGAGAATCTTCAGAGGGCGGCAGATAAAATAATTATCTGCCGCCTGCTCAGTTATTTTTGTACAGCACTTATACGTTCAGTTAATTGAAATAATTAAAAGGTATTATTGTATAATCTCCCCCCTCAATTAGAATGGATTATATTTTCGTACAAAAAACACCTACCAAATTGAATTTTTACAATTTGACAAGTGTTTTTATACCTTCCTAAATTTCAGTCGGAATTCCTAAATATTTATCTTAGTAAAACAGCCTTAACTATTTCACACTAGATATATTTTAATTTTTAACCTTGCCACACTCAACCAAATACTTCATCACATCAAAATCACTCATATCAGGATATGTTTCCTTTATTCCCATTCTAATTACTTCAAGATATTTATCAGAAGGGTTATGGTGCGGCCTTATGCTTTTGTTTGTAATAGTAATAATTTCAATACCATTGTACTCTCCTAATTTAACGGAATTATTATACCAAATCTCTCCACGTCCCTCTTGACGTGAAATGTCTTCAAGCTGATTTCTAGTAACAAGGTACATTCTGCCTAGAGACTTCCCTTTGACTTCACTATCTAAAAATGAAACTCCAGCATTTGCCCATGATTTGCTTTTGTTACCATAATACATATTATAAGGGATAGTTATTGGTCTACTATCTTTTGGTAGTGCTTTATCTCTGCATCCTAGATAATCTTGTCCATTAAATTTACAATTTCCACCTTTTATATAAGTGATGAACCTCTCATAAAGCAAGTTAGATCCATAGCTAGCATACCAAACATAATCATCTCTTGTCACCAATTCCCAAGGCTGGCTTTCGTAGCTAACTTTAACGTTCCTTGAAACATCATGATTGTAAACATAGATATAACATTCTTGAGCCTCTCCATTATCATTATCATTAATTACACTAATCAATTTTCTTATATATAAACTACCTTCTCCCTCAAGCAAATCCAATTTTCTTAATATATTACTATCTATGCTATAAAGCTCCCCTTTTACCTTATCAATTTCACTATGGATTATTCCTGGATAGTTTCCTAAATCATATAATGCAAAACCCTCAGCTATAAATTCGCCTATAAAATCTGCATCTCCTAAGAAACTTTCATAATTGCTTTTTCCTTTCATAAGCGTACCATAAACAAAAACCTTTATACATTCATCTAAATCCCTTTCAAATTCAACACTCTCTTCTGGTCTTTTAAATTTATTTAACATATTACATACCTCCGTAAATTGTTATTCTAACTCATGATAATTGCGCTATCGTTGGAGTGGATATATGCTGTTGCAGCTAAATATCAAAACAGAGTAGAAAGTCACAAAAGTGTCATGAGAGAAACTTATAACATATAAAATATGTATCATATCCATATTTTCTTTTTAAAATAAAAGTAATGAAAACTATAAATTGGCTACTAAAAACATTATTCAGTAGTTACATTTACGCTAAAAATGTTGGAAGTTGCTTAATCCATTCTTCGAATGAACTACAATACTCCTCACTTAATTGTCTTTCTGCATAAAAATAATATACAGGTGTATTAGGACTTTTTTCTTTACTAATGCAAAGGTAATCTCCATTACCTATACCATAGAAAGGAATCATTTTCTTATTCCATTTCCCTGATTTGACTTCATAATCGTAAACGAAATCTATTAAATCATTATCATTAGTTTTTCCACTTGATACATTATAAATATCTCCTGGAAAAGAATACTCAGCCATTAGATTTATAAAATTCATAAAATCTTTATTAAAACAACAATTAAATTTTTTATATAATTTTTTCCAATCTTCCTCTGTAGGTATATCCAACTTATCATCTTCTTTTTCTAATACACTGCTCAAAATTTTTCTCATTTCATCATAGTTCATTTATGACCCTCCTGTTGCTAAATTTATGCTTTATTCCCAATCTAAATGGCCAAATTTACTTCCTTAGTTAATGTTATTATTAAATATAAATTTCTATTTCAAAGCTCACCAGCTTAAATATTATGTAATTCAAATCTATTAACATAATTCGACAAACTTCTATAATTATCCTTTAAATTTAGCAAACATAAAATTCAAAGTTACAATTAAGATAAACCCTCTATTTCAAAAATATACTTATCCAAAGTTACGTTTGATAATTAGAAATAATTTCTTGCTTTTGAACATAAAAAAACACCCATTTGGGTGCATTGAATTAATATTTCATTATATTTTCAAAAATTGTAAATTGGTGTGTTAATTAACAAATATCTACACCCTGTATACGGCTACCTTATCAGAAACTGTAAAATCAGCCTCTGTAATACTACGAATATCCTCAACATTTAGGCCTTCAAATATTTCAGTAAGTACCAGTCCGGTAGGGGTTACTTCAAATACTGCTTTTTCAGTAACGATAACATCAACTACTCCCTTGCCTGTAATTGGAAGAAGACATTTTTTTAATATCTTAGATCCACTCTTACTAGAATGCTTCAATGTAGCAATAACTTTGCGAGCCCCATTTACTAAATCCATAGCACCACCCATACCTGGTGCAAATTTTCCTGGTGCAAGTGGCATAGCCCAATTGGCAATATTGCCTTCTTGATCTACTTCAAGTGCTCCGAGTATTGTGGAGTCAACATGCCCTCCGCGAATAATGCAAAATGATGTAGCCAAATCAAAAACCGCAGATCCTGGTATTAAGCTAATGGGTTGACCACCAGCGTTTGCAACATCAGGATCTTCCTTGCCAAGTTTTGGAGTAGGTCCAAACATTAAGCAACCATTTTCAGATTGTAATATTACTTCCACACCCTCAGCTAAATAATTGGCAACTGCTGTAGGCATTCCAAACCCCAAATTCACCACTTGATCATTACTTAGTTCCTTAGCAGCTCTACGAGCAATTATTTCTCTTGCTTCCATACTTATTACCTCCTTTGATTTATTAATAATCAATTATTATAATTGCTTAGAACGAACCCATAAATCAGTATATACCTTTTTATGTTCAGCAAATGAATATCCTTGTACAACAGCTTGTACAAATACACTTGGTGTACCTACGCATTCAGGTTCAATACCACCAACATCAACTATTTCATTCACTTCTGCTACTGTATAGTCTGCACCCATTGCCATAATTGGATTGGTATTAATGGCTAAGCCACGATATTGTATATTTCCTAATCTATCGCCTTTGTAACCCTTAATAAATGCAAAATCAGCTTTCAGCGGCAATTCAATTAAATACATTTTACTATCTATTATAAGTTTTTGTTTACCTTCTTCAACTAATGTACCTACACCAGTAGTGGTAAGAACTCCACCTAATCCAGAACCCGCTGCCCTAATTTTTTCAACAAGACTACCCATTGGGAAGTATTCAATTTCAATATTTCCATTTTTAAATTGTTCCAACGCAAGCTGGCATGTACTAGAATGAGCAGTAATTAATTTTTTAACTTGCTTGTTTTTGTACAATCGTGCCATGTCAAAATCCTGACCGGGATAAGAGTTAACTGCTGATATTATAGTTAAATCTTTAACGCCTTTTTCTACTAATTTGTCAATCGCTTTAAGCGGTGCACCCACCCCTAGAAAGCCACCAAACATAATTGTAGCTCCATCGTGAACTTTTTCAATTACTTCATCTAAATCCATAACTTTGTTCATTAAATTATCCCCTTTCACTAATGTCTTGTTATATAAACATTTTTTTTTACCTATAGGCTCCATCTAAATGATATATTTTGCTGTACCAATTATACTTGTAAAATATTTCATTAAATGTATACCTAAACTGTATTCATTTATCATATACCTAATTGGTATACATTGCAAGTTTAAGTTTAACCTTTTTTTAGTCATGCTCTTTTGATATTATTTAATCTTATGCTACTTTGGCTTTTCGATTAGCTAATTCCGATTTCTTAAGATCAGTGCCTATGCTTTCTCATTTTTTTCTCTTTTATAGCTCTAACAATAAGTTTAAATATTGCTGCAATAATACCAAATATCATTCCAATAACAAATGCAGCTGCCCACATAATTATTAGACCTATTCCTATAAAACTTCACGTCCCGTTCACAGCCTGTCGTGGATCTTTGCGACGCCTTGGCTGAACCTACTACAAAATAACATAAAATTACTGGATTTAATTACTATGGATTTATGAATAAACTAGTAAAGTTGTAGATTGGATTGTTATACCAACATGTAACCCCATATAAGTTCGTTTACAGCTTATCTATAGCTGTTTTTAACCTTATTAATGCTTGTTCAACAACTGATCTTGGACATGCAACATTCATTCGAATATAGCCTTCACTTTCTTTTCCGTACCATAATCCAAATGCAACTTTAACTTTATTATTCATAAAATTCTTAAGCTGCTGATCATTCATTTCAAGTCCATGGCTGTGACTCATCCATTCACTCTTCAAATTCCATTCATGCTTTTTCTTATACCATTCACAAGCTGATTCAAAATATGAATCTGGTCTTGAGACATATCCAAATATTCCTTGCTCAGCTCTATTTATTATTGAATCAATAATGGGTTTTGCTGTTTTAAAATCCATATCTGCAATCCACATTGGTATTAAATCATCTTTTCCATACTTAAGCTTCAATTCATCATATTTTGCTGAATAGTTTAATTTTCTATCATTTATTTGATCAAAATTATATTTCATTTCTTTCCACCTCAAATTTTATTTATAATCATTCAACTTTTTTGTACCTTTTGTTGAGTTTAATAAATTCAAAGGAAGGTAATCAAAAGTTATTTTCCCCTCCGAAATACATGTTAAATCAATAATATCGCCAAATAATTCTTTTAATTGTCCTTCATAAAATTTTGCAGCTTCTAAAATTGATGTTACAATTACTACAACTTTAGCCATAGCTTTAACCTCCTACTTTAACATTTCAAATATGGATGGTAAAAACAGTATAAACTGATTATGAAACAAAGTAAATGTCCTTGTGGGATCATCAGTGTTATGTATTGAAAATTAAATACCACAATATGTAATTATATTATGGTGACTGATTCTTATATTTTATCTATCTGGCTTCGCCCCAAAAATTAAGGAAAAAAGGCATAAAAATAGGACAAAGGAAGTCTATCCTTAATCCTATCATGATTCTATCTTATCTCTTAATATATGTGGCTTAGCCAGTAATAAGGAATACATGTTGTAACAATTATTTATGCGGAGTTTTTAAAATACATATCTACATAATAGCCTTTAATTTATCAAGGGCTATTTTCTGAAATTTTTGGAGTAACTTATTAGTTCTAAATAAGTTATAAACGCCTTGAACTAAATTAATATTATAACTTATTTCATTATCTTTAATATTCTTAAATCCTGCCTTATTAGCAACATCAGTAATGCTTTTTTTAACATCAAATTTGAATTTTGTATCTATACTTAGAGCTACTAAAATTAAATCTCTAATTATGTCCTATATTCCCTCTATTTTGAATTAAAATCGATTAATTGTTTTTAATTTGTAGCATTAGAGAGAATTTATTATTGTGACACTACTCCTTATATTGTGCACTCTCAATTTCTTTAATTTGGATATACAAAAGGGGATTTCCCTGTTGAGAAATCCCCTTTTTCCTTTGATATGAAAATATACTTCTTCTATTTTTTATCATCTTCATAAATGTTATATATTAAAATGAGCTATTTACAATTTTAATATAGGATTTTAAAGTTACTAAATAATATATACTATAGAGCACGGCATAAACCAAAATCATAATAATAAGTTCTTTAGTAATATCAAATCCCATCATATTGCCAAGTGGAATTGAAGCAACAAAAGTATTTATCGATGCCACAACCAATGGTGCTCCAAATAAAATCATAAGTTCTTTTGAAACAGCCTTTGCTATTTCAGGTGTGCTAACCCCTATTTTTCTAAGAATTATGAATTTATTTCTGTCCTCTTGAGCTTCCATAGACATTTTAAAATATATAATGCTTCCTGTAGCTGTAATAAATAGTACTCCAATGAATAATCCAATGAAGCTCATCATCCCTGTTAACTTTAGGCCATCCTTAAAATGATCATAGAATGTTAAAAGCTTATTTTCTGGTGGTATTTCACTTTTTAAATCCTTTATAAAATTTTGTGAAATGAAATCGTTATTGAGTATATATCCTGTTACTTTATAGTTACTTTCTTTAGAAATTGTACTCTTAATCTGAGAATAAACACTGTCCCTTACAATGAACGTTGGTTTAGAGTCATCAAGTGCCATGAAGTATTTCATACCAGTATCGGTTATTTTTAGATTATAGTCTTTATTTGTACTCTCTAATTTAACTTCTTTACCAATTACGCTTTTATCAGGAACAAATGCGGCTATTTGAAAAAAATAGCAATCTGTATCATTTTTTAAATTTATTTTCACATCAGATTTTTCATGGCTATTAACTTCATTAAATTTGCTTTCATTTAGAACTAAAAATGTATCATTAGTACCAAACAATGGATTTTTAGCTTTTACTCGAAGAAACTCCATACTATCCTTATATACAATCGAAATCTCTTTATGTTCTTTAATCGTATCGTTAAAAATTGTATCTGTATTATTATTACCATTTGCATATTCTACAGAAAATGGTCTCATGTTTCTTGAGTTTACTTCTACTTTATCAAAAAGTCCAAAGCAGAAAATCATGGCACAAAGAGCTATCGTAGTTGTAACTGCTATCACACTTAGTGTACCTACATTACCTTTATATCTATAATAAAGCTGTGAAATATATATAAGTTTTGTTCCTTTAAAAAGACCTTTTTCATTCTTTTTATTAATATAAATAATTAAAGAAATAAAGCTTGTAAAAAATAATATAGTACCTATAACAACTAACAATACTACTATAGGAGCTATAATAATATTAGTAGAGAGCTTTCTAATAGCCATATAATATCCATAACCCAATGAAAATATAGAAATGGTGCCTATTATCAAAGTTAAAAAAGATACTTTCAACCCTTTTTCAGCTTTTTTTGATGAATTAAAAAGATCTATAAGGTTATCCCTGTATATAAGAATAGAACTGTGAATAGTAATTATTATAAACATAGTTCCAAATAATATAGAGCAAAATTTTAAAGCTTCTAAACTAATCTGAAAAGTCACATCACCTGTAGCTCTTATCATTACATATAATAACATTATAAAAAATTTATTGAAAATCAATCCTAAAGCAATTCCGCTGCAAAAGGCGAAGGCTATAGTTATAAGATTTTCAATAAAGTTTAATGTTACAGTTTGTTTTTTAGACATACCTAGTAACATATAAGTTGCAAACTCTTTTTTTCTTAACTTTATAATGAAAGAATTAGAGTACCATATAAAAAATGCTGAAAAAGCTGCAATCATATATGCGGCTATAATAAATAAAACCATAACGCTTTTCATATCTCCTAATTGGAGTTTTACATCTTTATTATTTATAATAGACATAAAAAGATATAATGCAAAAACACTGAAGGTGGAACTTATAAAAAATGCCCAATAATTTTTAAAGTTTTTCTTTATATTGTTTATAGCCATACTAATTAAGGTCATCTGTATCCCCTCCTATGACTGAAAGAATCTTTAATATATTTTGATAGAAATCCTTCCTTGATTTGTCACCTTTATAAATTTCATTAAATAGCTTACCATCTTTAATAAATATAATTCGCTTACAATAAGATGCTGCAAAAGCATCATGAGTAACCATAATAATTGTAGCTTTATTTTTATCATTTAAATTTTCAAGACAGTTAAGTAATTCTTTGGATGATTTTGAATCTAAAGCACCTGTAGGTTCATCAGCAAGTACCATAGAAGGTTCAGTAATCATTGCCCTTGCAGCAGCTGCTCTTTGCTTTTGCCCGCCTGATACCTCATAAGGATATTTATTTAATATATCATTAATGCCAAGCTTAATACTTATTTCTTGTAACTTTGTCTTTATAGTCTTATAAGGAGCTTTAGATAAAGCCAAGGGCAGTACAATATTTTCCTTTAGCGTCATAGTATCAAGTAAATTAAAGTCTTGAAAAATAAATCCTAGTTTTTCCCTTCTAAATTTAGACAAATTGGGCTCCTTTAGCTTGGTTATGTCATCACCATTAATTAAAACACTTCCTGAAGTTGGTTTATCGATAGTTGATATTACATTTAAAAAGGTTGTTTTCCCTGATCCAGATGGTCCCATTATTGCTACAAATTCACCATTTTCTACTTTCAAATTTATATTATCAAGTGCCGTATATTTTACACCTCCAAATTTTGATCCATAAACTTTTCTTAGATTTTCTATTTTTAATACTTCTGTCATTATAAATACCCCCATTAATATTAATTACTTTGAATATGTCCTGCAATCTTAGTATACAAAAAAGCAAAATATACAGCCATCGCTTCGGCTTACATTTTGCTCCTTCAACTTACATTTTTGTAACATCATAATAATCATTCCATTTTAGAAAATGGATAACCACCTTGGTTCCTTTACCATATTCTGATTCTAGGGTAATATAATGACCAAGCTTTTTAGCAATCTTTTGTGCTAGATACAGTCCCATTCCACTGGCTTTTAAGTTCTCATTTCTTCCATTAAAACCTGTAAAAAACTTTTTAAAAATTCTATTTATATCTTCACTTTTAATACCTATTCCAGTATCTTCTACTATTAATAAAACTTCTTTTTCAACTGCAGAAGTTTTAAATATTATGCTTCCACCATTACTGGTATATTTTAATGAATTTGAAATAAGCTGATCAATTATGAAAATTAACCACTTTTTATCAGAATCTATCATAAGTATTTCAGGTACTTTATTTATTAATTTAATATGTTTTTTTATAAATATAATTGAATGTTTTTTAATGCTTTCTTTAATTAATTTGTTGATACTTACTTCTGAAAGAATATAATCCTCAGAAAAACTATTACTTCTAGAATAATAAAGTACCTTTTCAACATAATCCTCAATCTTTTCAAGTTCTTCCTTTAAGGATGTAGAACTTGCATCCCCACTCTCAAGCAGTAACTTTGAGGTGGTAATTGGAGTTTTAATTTCATGAACCCAAGCAGTCATAAACTCTGCATTTTCTTTGAAATCTATTTCCGTGACTCTTTCCATTTTAATAAACTCTTCATAAATCATCTGAATTATCTGAGCATATATTTCATCTCTATAGTCCATTATTCTTGGCAAAATAGGAGTTTTATCCTCTGAATCTTTTACGAATAAAAGCTTTTTAATATGCTGCAATTGTACATAATAATCTATACTGATATATATTATTAACATAAAAAAAGAAACAAATATAATATAAAAAACATTAGAAGTAAGTACTCGGTTTTTTCTGTCACAATATATAGTTAATAAAATAAAACCCATGAGAATAAAATAAAATACTAAGAGCCTAAGGTTTTCCTTTAAATATTTAGTAAAGCTCATTTAATAACATATCCTTGATTTATAATAGTCCTAATAAAATCTATAAGACCAATTTCCTTTAGCTTTTTTCTAAGTCTATTTATATTAACTGTTAGTGTATTGTCATCGATGAAATTTTCATCCTGCCAAAGCTCTTGCATTATAGCCTCTCTACTTACTATGTTTTCATGTTTTTTCATTAAAATGTATAGTATTTTAAATTCATTTTTAGTTAGTTCAATTGAATTTTCATCAAAATATAACGTGTTATCTCTTAGTGATAACACAACTCCTTTATAATCAATGGTATCCATACTTGTATCTCCATAAGAATAGGTTCTACGTAAAATTGCATTTATTTTTGCCATAAGTATATCCATGGAAAAAGGTTTTGTAATATAATCATCCGCACCCATGTTCACTGCCATAATAACATCCATATTTGTACTTCTAGAAGATAAAAATATGACTGGCACCTTAGAAAGACTTCTAATCTTATTGCACCAATAAAAGCCATCAAAAGCAGGCAGATTTACATCCATAAGAACAAGTTCCGGATTTATCCGAACAAATTCTTCAAATACATTATTGAAGTTATCAACTGCGTAGGCCTCAAACCCCCACTTACCAAGGGATTCCTTTATTATATCTCTGATTTTCTCTTCATCTTCAATTACTAATATTTTATACATAATATCCTCCCTAAGTGGTTTTACAAAATATTATTCATAGTCATATAAACTACTTATAATATAAAATAATTATAAGCTTGCCACTTAATGAAGTCAATTTGTTCACGACCCCCCGGAGATTTTTATGAACGAATAGAATTTGACTTAGAATTCAATTTAATAAAATAATCTTCTTAAAATCCCAAAACTTCTCCATTCCACCATATATATAAATTAAAACCCTAAAGGAGGAATCACCAATGGACAAAACCCAAATAATAAAAAGTCTCATCCCAGGAGCTTTACTACCCTATGAAAAATACAACATACTACCATCCCTAACCATAGCTCAAGCCATACTAGAAACAGGCTGGTTGCAGCATTAATGGTAATAACATCTTCGGTATAAAATGGACAGCAGGTTGTGGATATGAAGTTCAAGAATTTAACACTCATGAATTTATAAGTGGTGTAAACACTCCCATGGTGTATAAGTTTAGAAAGTATGACACGCTCGAGGCTAGCATACTCGACCATGGAAAGCTTTTAAGCTTCACAAGATACAAATCTGTAATAACATCTAAAGACTACAGGGAAGCTTGCCAAAATGTTTATACCTCTGGTTACTTCACTGACAATAAGCGTTACTAAAAAGCTTCAGCAAATACTTAACCTTTCTATTGATGGCATATGTGGACCTAAAGTATTATCTGAAGTAAAAAATATTATGAAAAAACCTCTATGTAGCACTAATTCTACGGGGTACATAGCAGCCATAAGATATATTCAATGGAGAACTCGTACAGCTATCGATGGTATTTATGGAAATGAAACTGTAAACCGTGTTAAAGAATATCAGAAAACCAATAAATTAGTGATTGATGGAATTGTCGGTAACGGTACTTGGCAAAGCTTACTCTCTTGAACTTTACGATAATATATGTAAATACGTATTGTAATAATTAATATACTGCTAAAAAAATAATTTAAATTTACTGAATGAAAACAGAGAGATTTACGTAAATGTAAATCTCTCTGCTTCAGTTTATACCATGCTGCTAATAAAACATCAATATTCATAATAGTAAACTAAGTTTCTTCATGGCCTAGTATGCAACATCAATAATTAGCAAAACAGCTCATATTCATGGTTTGTTCACATCCCCTGGGGGATTTTTTGAAGGATATTGCGACTGAAATTGCTAATTGCTCCCAGCGGGAGTCGAACCCACGACCTACAGATTCGACAGAAATGATTTTTACTAAGTTTATATAACCTCAAAGCCCTTATAAATAGCCATTTTACTTTTTAACTAAGTTTAGGTAATACCTGTTTAGTTTAACCTATAAGGGGCAAAAAAAGGGGCAAAAATAAATGTACTCCTTTTGTTTATTTTAACAACTCATTTAAATGCATTTTAAGACTATGCGTTAAACATAGTCTTTTCCATAGTGTGAAAAAGTCTATAAGCCGCGTCCTGTATTGGATTTTTTTAGTACTTTTATGAATTTTATTATATTTTAATATATCTATTGAGCATTATACAACATCTTTGTCTTTTTCATCATCATATACAATGTGCTTATACTTTCCTCTGATATGCTCTACAATCGTAATTGTATTTTAGGTAATATACGATAAACTTCCAATAAAATAATATTTATAGTCAACCAAACTCCACCAAAAATATACCCCGCATAAACATCACTTGGATATTCAGTTTGAAAGAATATAGGATTTAATCCTGCAAATATACAAGTAAATAAAGTTATAATTAAAACCACAGTTTTAACCCAAGCACGCTTTACATGGCGTACTATCAGATAAACAAAGAAACCATACGCAACTATAGCCATTAAGGATTGATTGCTTGGAAAAGTATATTGACTATTCCCTATTATCCCTATTGAAGAAGGTCCTAAACGCCTAAAAATATGCCTTAATGCATATTGTAAAACTTCACCACCACCCATTACAATAAATAGAAACTGAATTTCAAGAATTCTATTTTTATTTCTTCTTATAATCCACATAAACATGAAAATAGTTAATGTTACTAATACCTTTATTGAAGTTATTATTTCAAACAGACCCATTAACTGTGACCATTTAGTAGTAAAAATTGCTTTTATTAAAAAAAATACAACAATGTCAAATTGGTTAAATTCATGTGCTAGATAATCTTGTACTACACCAATTACAAGAACTGATAACCCTAAAAAAGCAACTGCTACAATTGCTACAGCAACTTTCATTCTACCCATAGAATGAAATGTAATTATAGTTCTATTTAGCATTTTATATGTAGTATCTATTATCCGTAATTTATAATTTCTATAGACATAATTAATAATCAAAATTAAAGATATTATTAAACTTCCAATAATCAAATATTTAGATATGTAACTATGAAATTTTTCCCAATTTGGTCCAAGTATTTTACCTAACGAAATAAAAGTAGCGGTCCATATCAAAGCTCCTAAATATGCATTTAAAGCAAATCTTCTATACGGAATCTTCGTTATTCCCGAAAAGTACCCCGTGATATGTCTAACACCAGGAATGAAATATGCTAGAAATAATAATTTATTGCCAGATGATTTAAACCACTTTGATGTTTTTTCCATTTTAGCAGGTCCAAGGTGAATATATGAACCATAATTTTCGAAAAATCTTGTACCTAATTTAGTACCAACGAAGTAAGATATCGTAATTCCTAGTATTACTCCAGTAGTAGCTACAAGGATACTTATAATCCAATTCATTTTAGATTGATAAACAAGAAAACCACAGTATGTCATCATTAGTTCACCTGGAAGAGGAAATGCAATTAACTCAAGAACTAGAGAACTAAACAAAATGATATATCCATAATGATTAACTAATACTATTACCGAATGCAAAATATCATCTCCTATCTTTAAACATTGGTCAATTTTAATTTAATAGTCATAGTAATACAACATTTTTTTATATTTCCTTTTGACCATAGATTCTAAAAACAATCATCTCCCATATTTTCAACGCAAAGTTAGTTATATAATCAAAATACTTAGGGAATTTTTGTGTTGCTTTATATGTTGCATAAGCTACAATTGCTCCACCAACAACATCCAAAGGATAATGAAGTCCAACATATACTCTGGCGAAACATAATAATAATGACATACCTATCATAACTCTTCCGAAATATTTATTTCCAACTAGTATTGGTAAGGCAAGAGCAAAGGAAAAAGTAGCATGGTCACTGGGGAATGATGGATCAACAGAAGGACTTACCAACAAGTGAGCTACATGTAATGTATAAGGTCTTGGTCTAAAATATACAAACGCGATTATATGATTTATTCCCAAAGCAATTAACATAGTCAACATAGCCAATATAGCCACTTTTCTGTTTGCCGTAACCTTTTCTTTCGTGTCTTTCTTAAACCAAAGCAATAATAATATAATTGCAAACAAGTAATGAAAATTTTGTGCAATGAAGACCATCGTCTTATCAAGTACAACAAACCTTCCAGCCAACCCATTTATTAACGAGTATATAGTATAATCCATAATTTTATAATCCTCCTAAAAATAATATTTCCATAAATAACTTTAACTCCTGTTAAATTATCAATTTTAAGCTACGGTTGACCGTATCTTTCTCTTATATATCAGTCTTGGTATTATACTTTATATAACTTACTTTATTAAACAAGTAAATTATAATTTCACTACATAATGTTTTAATATTCCTTCGCCTAAAATTGTGCTTAGTATTAAAGCCGCTAAAGCCATAAATCCTATTTTTCTATATTTATTGCTAATCATCAGTAACATTGCTATTGTAATCCATACCAATCCATAATCCCCTAAATATGTTGATATAACCATGACTTTATCCATAATAGGTCCATGCATATTATCTTTTATAAACAACAATATGGAACTATCAAATTTCTGTATTAAAGATATCATTTCCATTATTCACCCCTTTTATTAAAGATACACTATCAAATAAGTAACCTTTTTAAGTGATTGCTCTTAATCCCTCACCAATTAAAATATGAATATAAATTTCCACATATTTTATATTCCATATTATATATGTACAGTATTAAAAATAGATTAGAAAAGTATTAGATTTAGCTTAACAATTATGTTAGTGATAATATCAGTACATAAAAAAAGAAGGCTTCGTTGCCTTCTGATTTCTAAGTTAAATTTAGCACCATTTAAATTACCTTTGTCTGTGTCGTACTAATTTTTTATAAAATCTTCAACAGCTCCAATTTAACCACTTAATATATAATTACCACATTTTTGTTACTTATTAATCTTCATATGATATTCATATTATAATGTTATGTTTAAACTATGTAACTCGATATAAGTATTTCTTTAATTTACCGTTAAAAATTGCTTTAACATAAGAATGATTATGATCTTTAAGATCATTAAGAAAGTTATAAGATATTCTGCACTTTAAAAGCTTATCTGTAAATATGAACAATTGATAAGGAGGAAATAAGTTGAAATCTTTTACTAAATGGGATAAAATTATACTAGGTAGCCTTTTATTTATTTGCGTAATATCAACTTTTTATGTATACGCAATGAATAATACTAGTAACAATAACGAAAAAGTTATTATTCAGGTACAAGGACAAATAATAAAAAAAATACCATTAAATAAATATGAAAAGAGCAAGATATATAAATTTGTTTTTAATGGCAATAACGGTTATGTAGAAATAAAAAATGGAGCTGTAAGAATGCTTGAAATGGATAGAAAAATCTGTCCTAAAAAAATTTGTTCTCTTACTGGTTGGGTCAGTAAGAAATATCAAGTTATAGTGTGTTTACCAAATAAAATTATAGTTAGTATTGAATCTGCAAAAGACGAGACACTAGACTCAATATCAGGATAAATCCCTAGGATATTTAATTATATATATATCAATAAATAAATGGTCATGCCAGAAGATAAGCTTATCTAATCTTTTGACATGATCAACATTTTATAATGATTAATGTTTTGATAGTATATTTTTTCTTTGATTATATTCATCTTCATTTATTTCTCCACGAGCAAATCTTTCATTTAATATATTTAAAGAATTATCTCTACTTCCTTCATCATTAACGTTATTATTTTGTCCTTTCCTGTAGAATAAAAATATAGAAACTCCAATTAAAATTATAGGAATAATCATCACTCCAAACCAACCTCCCATCATATTATTTCCATATCCATATCCGTATCCCATCATATAGAATCATCCTTTCATTATTTTTATATTTTTTATCCGATCATTTGTTTTAATTCCTTTAAAGTTTGTTAATATTATCTTCCCATCATACCATTCTGAATGTTTGTCATGTCTTCTCTTCCTACTGATTGCATCATATTAGCCATAGAACTATATCCGTTTTTTTGCATTATATCAATCATTTTTTTATAATCAGCATCACTTAAGTTAGTCATTATCTTATTCATAACACCAATATTCCCATTTGCCATAGCATTTGCTTCATCATTGAAACCATTATCTTTCATTGTTTTTATCATATTATTAAAGCTATCATTTGATTGAATTCCACCATTTTGTGTGCCCATCATTGACCCACCATAATTATATGATGATTTAGTATTGCTATTTTGTGTGTTCATCATTGGTGTGTTAATATTATTAAAACTTGTATCATTTCTATTTGCTGCATATGCAACCGAAATACCACCTACTATTAGTATTCCTGATATTATTAAAATCATAACTTTATTTTTCATTTAATATCACTCCTCTAATTGTCTTCTCTATATATTTATTTTACTACCCAATTGTGTAGCAATTATGAAGCTAATATAGTTAATCTCTTGCGTCCTAATTAAAAGATTTTTCATAAAAATTATTTTCTTTATCCAGTAATGGTGATTTTTATGATACCAATGATGACTAAAGGTTCAAAAGAAGGCAAATCTTATCATAATAATAAGAAAAAATAATTTTAAAATGTAAGCTCAAGACTATGAAGTATGTCTTGAGCTATAATTTTTCTCCTTACTTTTGAATATGAGCTAATCACAAGATTCTATTAAAATAAACAGTTACAACGCATCCCTTTTCTTCTTTACTTTTCATATCTATGCTTGCCTTATGAAGGGTTAGTATATTTTTTACAAAAGTGATTCCTATTCCAGCGCCTTGCATTTTATGTCTGCTTTAGTCTCCTCTATATAACCTTTCAAATATATAAGGCAAGTCCTCCGTCTTAATGCCAATGCCTGTATCTTCTATTTTTAATATTACTTTTTCATTCTTTTAAGGTAATATTAATCTCACCTTTCCCTGGAGTAAATTTAACTGCATTTGAAAGTAAATTAATTATTAACTAAAGATTAAATAATATTCAATTATGGATACGACTTGATGTCCATGGCCATCAACCTAACAGGCCCATTAAATGTAAATGGTAAAGGTTTTTAACTAAATACCTGTATATAAATGGAACCTAAAAAAACAGAATATTTATTTTCATTAAAGAGTGTATTTTAACCTAATTATGGTATAAAATACACCTTTTGTTTTTTGATTTATTCCTAAATAATATATAATTAGTGTATATATAACTTTTCTTCAAATATATATAAAACTAATTGAAAGGATGTTATTTACGATGAACAGAAAAAAAATAAAACAAATAATTCTCAATTTAGAAAAGGTGTACAACCTTAATAGAATTGAAAAGTTAGCTAAAAAACATCAGTTTACTAGTAGGAAGGGTAAAGTTTCTGCTAAATCTTTTCTAAACCTATGCACCTTTCTAGGTGAAGACTTATGCTCCTCTTCCTTATCGAATTTGTGTGCCAAATTAGAATCTAATGAAAAAGTATCAATATCTCCTCAGGCATTAAGTAAAAGATTTAATAAGAAGTCCGTGAATTTTCTTGAAAAGATATTACATGACATGTTAAATTTTGAAAATGAGGTTTTAAGAAATAATGAACCATTATTGAAATGTGATTTTAATAGGATCACAGTAGCTGACTCTACTGGATTTAAGTTGGATGATAAGCATGCAGCGAGTTACAAGGGGTGTGGCATAAAATCATCTGCAAAGATTCAACTACAGTATGATTTATTGACTG